>JAEEGF011076811.1_pt1 | contig 19744 bp, 14 predicted proteins | sample 9134171 | NCBI WGS metagenome assembly JAEEGF01 (sample SAMN16246542, study PRJNA631951) | gut metagenome | biome: gut microbiome; feature: rumen; material: AP-attached | host: Bos | place: Iran: Karaj | collected 2018-10
CACATTCTTGATGAACGACGTTCTGAGTTGGACAAATTGGACGAGCTCATCAAAGCCCGATTTGTCGAGCTCTTTGGTGATGTTAAGGAAAATCCAAATCACTATCCGGTGGTATATATTAAAGAAGTTGTAAGCAGTTGTGAAGCTGGATGGAGCGGAAACGGAACTCAAAGAGAAAAGAAAGACGGAGAGGTCGCTGTACTCAAGGTTAGTGCCGTTACAAAGGGTTATTTTATTCCTGATGAATGTAAGGTTTTGGATGATCAGGAAAATATTAAGAAAAGAGTCATCCCAGAAAAGGGAGATTTGATTTTTAGCAGAGCAAATACTCGGGAAATGGTCGGTGCAACAGCAATTGTAATGAAAGATTATCCTGAACTGATCCTACCTGATAAGTTATGGAAAATACGATTTAATAATATTTCCGACGTTTATTATATGAAGCATGTATTGAGCAGCAAACATATAAGAGACCAGTTCTCGGCACAATCAACTGGGACGAGCGGTTCCATGTTCAATGTTTCAATGGAGAAATTCTATGGAATTAGTATTCCGTTGCCTCCTGTAGAGAAGCAAGTTGAGTTTAGGAACTTTGTAGAACAAGTCGACAAATCAAAAGTTGCAGTACAGAAGTCACTAGATGAAACGCAAAAATTGTTTGACAGTCTTATGCAAGAATACTTTGGATAAATAAATTCATGGCTGAAGGATGCTGGTACATAGGAGGAAGTGTACCAGTATGGAAACAAAGGTTGTGACAGTCTTAAATGAAATGGCTGAATATCTTTCAGTGGGGCAGATGAAAAAACTTCAAGAGGTAATGCTTAGGGCATTTACCACAGAAGATGTCGAAAAGAAGGATATCTCTAACGAAGAATACTTGAAGATATTCTTGGAAGCCAAGAGAATAGAAGGATGTTCAGATAGGACAATTCAGTACTATCGGACAACCGTTGAAAAAATGTTATTATCAGTTACTACTCCTATCAGGAAAGTTACCACTGAAATGATGAGAGAATATTTGGCAGGCTATCAGCAGATTAATAACTGTGGCAAGGTAACTGTTGACAATGTAAGACGCAATATATCTAGCTTCTTTTCATGGCTTGAAGAAGAGAATTATATATTAAAGAGTCCTATGAGAAGGATTCACAAAATTAAAACCAATCAGCAGGTCAAAGAAGTTATCTCTGACGAGGATATAGAAAAGATGAGGGATAATTGCTCCTGTAAAAGAGATTTGGCTATGATAGATTTGCTTTACTCTACAGGAATCCGTGTAGGTGAACTGGTAAGTCTTAACATTGAAGATATTGATTTTGACGCACGTGAATGTGTTGTTTTTGGTAAGGGTGGCAAGGAGCGCAAAGTATATTTTGACGCAAAGGCCAAGTTGCATATTCAGAATTATATTGATAGCAGAGATGATGATAACCCGGCGTTATTTGTAACGTTGGATGCCCCACATGACAGATTGAAAATCAGTGGAGTGGAAATAAGAGTAAGGCAAATAGGACGTAAGCTGACCCTGCAGAGAATATTTCCACACAAGTTTCGAAGGTCAGCGGCGACGAGGGCAATAGACAAAGGTATGCCTATAGAACAGGTTCAACGGCTCCTTGGTCACTCACAAATCGATACGACTATGCAATATGCTATCGTTAATCAAAACAATGTGAAAACATCTCATCAAAAATACTTATCTTAAGTCAAATTGAGATTTGTAGGGATGATAGATGAAAGTTAAAGTCGGAGATATAACAAAAATCAGAACAGGAAAACTCGATGCGAATGCCTCCTCAGAGGAAGGAGAATACCCCTTTTTCACCTGTTCGCGTGATCCATTAAGGATATCAACGTATTCATATGATTGTGAAGGTGTTCTTGTAGCCGGAAATGGTGATTTAAACGTAAAGTACTATAATGGAAAGTTTGACGCATATCAGAGAACATACATAATCGAGGATAATAGTGATGGCAAATTATATATGCCGTACCTGTACCTTTTTATGGAGAGATATGTTGAAGAATTGAGACGCCTTGCAATAGGAGGGGTAATAAAATATATCAAACTGGGAAATCTTACAGATGCTTTGATTGAACTGCCTAATATAGAAGAACAGAAATCTATTGTCGAAATAATGTTCAAATCAAGACACATTCTTGATGAACGACGTTCTGAGTTGGACAAATTGGACGAGCTCATCAAAGCCCGATTTGTCGAGCTCTTTGGGGATCCGATAGAGAATCCTAAAGGTTGGGATATTGCAACTGTGGGAGAAGTGGTTACAGAAGTAAGGTATGGAACAAGTAGCCCGGCTGTTGATGGAGGACAATATCCATATCTGCGTATGAACAATCTTACTTATGATGGGCATATAGATTTATCAGACTTGAAATATATTGATGTTTCTGATGAAGAAAAAGAAAAATGTGTAGTTCGAAAGGGTGATGTGCTCTTTAATCGTACTAACAGTGTTGAGCTTGTCGGAAAAACAGCAGTATTTGATTTGCCTGAAGAAATGATAATAGCTGGATATATTATTAGAGTCAGACTTGGAGAAAGAATGCTTCCTGAAGTTTTTTCACAATATATGAATTTGGAAGCATTGAAAGACATCCTTAGAAACATGGCAAAAGGCGCTGTAAATCAGGCCAATATCAATGCTCAAGAGCTTCAGAGTATCAAGATCTATGTTCCGGACATGGAATTGCAGAAAGAGTTTATTGTAATAAAAGATCAGGTCGACAAATCAAAAGTTGTAGCGTAGAAGGAGAGATAAATCATGGATACTAATTTTGATTACCTCTTAGAGAAAAAAGAATATGCTGATTTTGCGACACAGGCAGTAGAAGCTGAAAAGAGTATCGCGATTTCACCTGCAACATGCGCAATACTTTCAAGGAGAGCTTTGGAGCTGGCGGTGAGATTTGTGTTTTCTTATGATGCTGAATTACGCCTTCCGTATCAGGATAATATATCTTCACTTATTCATGAGGATACTTTTAGAAGTATTATAGAGCCTCGGCTGTTCCCTATGCTTAAATACACGATTCATCTTGGAAATGTGGCTGTGCATACTAACAGTAATATCAAGCGTGATGAGGCGGTAATTGCGCTTAGAGATCTGTTTGAGTTCTGTGATTGGGTTGATTATTCATATTCTGCAGAATATGAAGAGAAGACATTCGATGAATCTATTCTTCCGACAGGTGATGAAAAGCGAGTTAAAGCAGATGAGCTTAAGGCTCTTTATGATGATCTGAGCAGCAAAGATAAGAAGCTCGCGGATATCCTTAAAGAAAATGAAGAGCTTCGTCAGCAGATGGCAGATGAGAGAAAGAACAATGCCAAGCACAGAAGTTTTAACGTGGACAAGATCAGTGAGGCGGAGACCAGGAAGCGCTTTATTGATGTGGAACTTCAGGAAGCGGGCTGGTTTATTGACCGGAACTGTACTATTGAGGAGCCAGTAACAGGTATGCCCAATGCTACAGGAACAGGATTTGTTGACTATGTTTTATGGGGCAAGGATAACCTTCCGCTGGCTGTTGTTGAAGCTAAGAAAGCATCTGTGGATCCAATAGTTGGAAGCCAGCAGGCCAAGTTGTATGCGGATTGCTTACAGAATAAGTATAATCAGAGACCTTTGATATTTACCACAAATGGCTTTGAGATATTTTACACTAATGATTATGTGAATTATCCCAAGAGGGAAGTGTCTGGATTCTTCACTCAGGAGGAACTGCAGCTTGAGGTTGATAGAAGAAAACAGCGTATTCCTCTTAATAAGATCGATATAAGTGATGAGATTACAAACCGTCCTTATCAAAAGGAAGCTGTAACGGCTGTTTGTGATGCTATCATGAACAATCATCGCAAGATGCTGATAGTACAGGCGACCGGATCTGGAAAAACACGAGTAAGTATCAGTATTGTGGATGTTCTTCGTAGACATAACTATGTAAAGAACATACTTTTCCTTGCAGACAGAACAGCGCTGGTAAAACAGGCAAAAAATAACTACACAAACCTGCTACAGGATCTATCATGCTGCAACCTTCTCGATAACAAAGACGATCCTGAAAGCTGTCGTATGATTTTCTCAACCTATCCGACGATGATGAATGCGATAGATGAGAAGAAAAATAAATATGGTGAGCGTCTGTTTGGACCAGGACATTTTGACTTGATTATATGCGATGAGGTTCACAGATCAATTTATAAAAAGTACCAGGAGATTTTTGAATATTTCGATGCAATGCTCCTTGGCATGACTGCTACACCTAAGAATGAAATTGATAAGAATACTTATGGTATTTTTGATCTTGAAAGAGGCGTACCTACATTTGCCTATGAGCTTGATAAGGCAGTAGAAGAAGGGTATCTCGTTAATTATTCAACTCTGGAATACAAGTCAAAGATAATGGAGAGCGGTATCCATTATGATGAGTTGTCAGAAGAAGAGAAGGATGAGTATGAGGAAACCTTTGGCGCTGACGACATGGTTTCTGATGATATTTCCAGCGAAGCTATCAATAGTTGGCTGTTTAATGCAGATACTATTGATAAAGTCCTTAAGGAACTTGTGGAAAAAGGACTTAAGATTGAAGGTGGCGATAAGCTTGGAAAGACTATTATATTTGCTAAGAATTCTTTGCATGCCCAGGCTATAGTTGAAAGGTTTAACAAATTGTTCCCGGAGTATGGTGGGGACTTCATCAAGCAGATAGATTACAGTATAAAGTACGTAGATACACTTATTGACGATTTCAGCACGAAGGAAAAAATGCCTCAAATAGCTGTATCTGTAGATATGCTTGATACAGGTATTGATATTCCGGAGATATTGAACCTTGTATTCTTCAAGAAGGTTCGAAGCTATTCAAAATTCTGGCAGATGATTGGCCGTGGAACAAGACTTTGTGCAGACTTGCTTGGAGAGGGTATTGATAAGGAGAAATTCCTAATATTTGACTTCTGTAATAACTTTGAATTCTTCCGCGTCAATAAGAATGGTGCAGAGAATGGCATTCAGGCAAGCCTTTCAGAAAAGATTTATAACACAAAAGCCATGATCTGCCGTGAGCTTCAGGCTGCTGCATTTACCAGTGATGAGAAATACGTGAATTATAGGAAAGAGCTTGTTGATGATTGTCATACGGCTGTTGTAGAGCTTAATGATGACAGCTTTTTGGTAAAGAGGCACCTTAGATATGTTGAAGCATATAGGAATCTCTTGACATGGAATAACCTTGAGACAGTTGAAATATCAGATATAAAAGAGCATATTTCTCCGCTTATAAAGCCAAAAAAGGACAATGAGCTGGCAAGGAGATTCGACTATCTGATATACAGCATTGATCTTGGAATACTTCAGAGTAAAAATGTACAGACCCCAATAGACATAGTTGTAAGTGCAGCAGAAATCCTTACGACAAAGTATTCAATTCCGCAGGTCGCTGCGCAGAAAGAGACAATCGAAAAAGTTCAGACTCAGGACTTTTGGGATAACGCGACAATAATCGAGCTTGATCAGGTTCGTGAAGCTATGCGCGGTCTTCTTCAGTATATAGATAAGATAAAACGGAAGATTTATTATACCAACTTTACTGATGAGATTACCGATGCGGTTGAAGGTGACCCAATTTACACCAGCAATGACCTCAAGAATTACAAAAAGAAAGTGGAGTTTTATCTTAAGGAGCATGAGGACAATCTGTCTGTTTATAAGCTTCGTAATAACAAGAAGCTGAATGAGACGGACATGAAGGAACTTGAGCGCATATTATGGAATGAACTTGGATCAAAGGAAGACTATATCAAAGAATATGGTGATACACCTATTGGAAGGCTTGTTCGCAAAATAGTAGGTGTTGACCGTGCTGCTGTGAATGAGGCATTTAGCAAGTTCACTTCTGATGAGCACCTGAATGTAAATCAGATCAGATTTGTAAATCTTATAATCGATTACATAGTTGCTAACGGCAATATTGAGGACAATGCTGTTCTTATGGAAGAACCTTTCAGATCACTTGGTAGTATCACTACGCTATTTAAGGATGACATGGGAAAAGCAAAGGAAATAATGAATGTCGTTGCTGAGATTAAGAGTAACTCAGAAATGTTTGCTTAACTATTGGAGGCGTTAAGATGGCTGACATTAAATACGAGATAAAAGAAGAAATCGCTGTTCTATCTGAAAATGCGAAGGGTTGGAAGAAGGAACTTAATTTGATTTCATGGAATGATGCTGATCCCAAGTACGATATTCGTGATTGGGCTCCAGATCATGAAAAGATGGGAAAGGGTATAACACTCACTAAGGAAGAGGCAAAACAACTTTATATTGCACTAAGTCAGATTTAATGTAATCGATCAATAGAATATATCAGCGTGGAGGCTTTGACATGGAGTGGAAGAATCTCTTTAGCGATAACATTTTGCATGGAGGGCAGGAATATGTGGATAGCGGTGCTGTTCATAATATTACTGAGCAAAATGGTTTGATATCTGGGGATGTTACTGGGCTGGAGGAGTTTCATGTAAAGATTAGGGTGGCAAACAACTCTGTAGAAGAGATGTCTTGCTCATGCCCATTTGCGCAAACTGGTGCTAAGTGTAAACATATGGCTGCGGTGTTGTTATCTACTGATATCGAATTCGATAGCCAAGGCACAGAAAAAGTTGAGAGCGAAGAGCAAGCATCAGAGTCAGAAAATACAGCTGATATAAATGAAACTATAAGCACAAGTGCTGTTGATAATGAAGCACTTCAGGAAAACACAGTTTCTTTCGTACAAAAGCATGATGGAAGCATCACGCTTGAAAGTGATGTTAATACATTCTTTTCATATGCTGTTTATCAGAATCATTCTGCGCTCATAAGAACAATTACAATAAAGAATAATACGGAATCTGAGTTTGATGATCTATATTTGAGAATAAGAACAGACTCAGAAATGCTAGAACCATTTTTTGAAAAAATCGATCTCATTGGTGCAGGCGAAGAAAGGACTATTAAGAATCCAAAGATAAGTGTAAATGGTGATTATCTAGCTGCTCTTACTGAACGACTTACCTGCAATCTTCATATATCTATTACAAAGGGTGAAAATGAACTGGCAATGAATAGCGAGGAAATTGTTATTCTTGCTTATGACCAATGGCCAGGACTTCGTTATTATCCTGATCTTCTTGCGGCGTATGTAACGCCTAATCATCCTGCTATTCCAGGTCTTATGAATGCTACATCAAAGTATCTGGAGAAATGGACGCAGGATCCATCTCTTGAAGGTTATCAAGGGAAAGACCCACAACGAATTGTTAAAATGGCTAATGCGGCTTATGCTGCAATTCAAGAATTGAATATTACATATGCGTCATTACCACCAAGCTTCGAGGATATGGGACAACGGGTGAGAATGATCACTGACATCATGGATAATAGACTGGGCAACTGCATGGATATTACGTTGCTCTATGTTGCTTTGCTTGAGGCTATGCAACTTAATCCTATGATGATTATGATTGATGGTCATATTTTTTCAGGTGTATGGTTGGTTGATGATACTTTCCCAGAACCATACACAGACGATCCTACACAGCTTGAAAAGCGTATGACAATAGGTATTGACGAGCTGATTGTTATCGAAAGCACTGCTATGTGTGCAGGTAAGAACATTGAGTTTGATGAGGCTATTGCAATCGCGAAGGAGCATGTCAGCAACTATAAGACTTTTGATTTTGCCATAGATCTAGTCCGCGCTAGGCGAAGTGGCGTTAGACCTTTGCCCAATAGGATAGCTGGTGCGAACGGATATGTTATTGAACACAAGAACAGGAGCGAGTCTGAGGTAACAGGCGCTTCTAAGTATGATGTACTGAACTTTGATCTTGATGAGGTGGTAAAAACTCCAGAGAAGGTTACTAAGCAGGTTCAGTGGGAAAGAAAACTGTTAGACCTTAGTATGAGGAATATGCTGATAAATCTGCGTGTAAAGGGAAGCATAATACCGATGCTGACCAAAGAACTGGCAGATATTGAGGATGCACTGGCTGAAGGTGCTGAATTTGAAATTCTATCAAGACCAAAGGAATGGGATATCCATCAGATCGATTCTGCTACTGGAGAAACAGTTAATGATCTTGGACCATATGAAGAACTTATAGAGTTAGAGCGTAAGCATCACAGGCTTCATTCATGGCTTGGAGAAAAAGAGTTGGCAAAGCTTTTGACCAAGATGTATCGTTCTGCAAGCACATCCATGGAAGAAAATGGAGCAAGCACATTATATATGACGCTTGGAATCTTAAGATGGTACGAAGGAATTAAGGTTCAAAGGGAGCATTTTGCACCTATAGTGCTTATTCCAATAGATATTATCAGAAAGTCTGCCACACAGGGATTTGTCATTAGAGAACGTGATGATGAAGCACAGGTCAATATAACGTTGTTAGAATTCCTAAAACAGAATTTCAACATTGATATCACTGGACTTAATCCAATCCCAACGGATGATCATGGAATAGACATTGAAAAAATCTTCGCAATAGTCACTAAAGCAGTAATGAATAAGAATATGTGGGGAGTTATGGAGGATGCCTATATTGGCAACTTCTCTTTCTCTCAGTTTGTCATGTGGAATGATATTCATAGCCATGCACATCAGCTTGAAGAGAATAAAATTGTTCACGCGCTGATGACAGGAGTAGTAGATTGGGATTGCACTATTCCGGAAACAATAGATACTGAAGATGCATATTTGCCGGTGCCTGTGGATGCATCACAGCTTAGAGCAATAAATATGGCGGCAAATGACATCAGTTTTGTTTTGCATGGACCTCCAGGAACAGGAAAATCACAGACTATTACGGCTATGATTGCTAATGCGTTAGCAAAAGAAAAGACCGTTTTGTTTGTGGCGGAGAAGATGGCAGCTCTTGAGGTGGTTCAGAAAAGACTGGCATCTCTTGGAATAGGGGATTTTTGTCTGGAGCTACATTCAAATAAAGCTGTAAAAAAGAATGTACTTGATCAGCTTAGAAAAGGTGTTGAATTAAAAGTCTGGGGCATGAGCACGGACTATAAAGATAAAATTGAGGAAATACATAAGACCAGAGCTGAGTTAGATGAATATGCGAAGGCACTTCATACAAAGAGAAGCTGCGGAATGAGTGTACGAGAGCTTATTGATGCTTATGAGGCTATACCCGAGCAGCAACGAGGATTCAGACCTGACAGAGAGGTGGTTGCAAAATACACCAGTACGGATCTTGAGAGCAAGAAGCTTTTACTTGAGAGGCTTGTTACTGCAGGTAAGAATGTCGGAAACATAAAGGACCATGTTTTTTCTAATGTAGGGCAGACAGAGTATTCGCAGAGCCTTAGAAAGAATCTTGAAGACTCGCTTTATGATTATGAAAAAGCAATTAAATCTCTGAGGGAGACAGCCGAAAAGTTTTCTTCAGTAACAGAGACAGAAATGCCTTCTGAGTGGGAAGCATGGAATGATCTTTTTGGCTTTGCTGACAGCATAAAGATGGGAGAGGAAATTCCTTCTTTTGTTATGGGAGCAAATTCATTGGAGGATGAGTTGAAGGCTCCTGTTCAGTATGTTTCAATCAGGAATCAATATGATCAACAAGAAAAGTATTTTCATAGTAAATATAGAGACAGCATAAGAGAAGTTGATTTTAATGTTTATCTTCAGCGCTTGGCAGAGGCGTCAAAGAAACTCTTTGGAAAAGGAAAGGCTATTGGTGGGGTTATGCAGGAACTTCAGCAACATGCACTGGTCATGCTTGTACCAGAGCAGCTGTCTGTTGTGGCACAGGAAGTACAGCAGTTTAACATGTTAGCAGCTAACATGAATGCTGCTAAAAGTGCTCTTCCTGAACATTGGAATAGTTATATCAATGCAGAGACTACAATAGAAAAACTGCATGAGATGCAAAGTACTTGGGAGAAACAACTTGAGACTATTGATAAATATGCTGCTAAGCTTAGTCTTCTCAAAGAAAAAGGCATTTATACTGAATGCATGAATGCAGCCAATCAGCTGATTGAAAAAAGGAATACTCTTGCGAATGCTGAAAGTAAAGTGGATTCGCTACTAGAAATAAACAGAACAGGAAGTACTGGAGACTGGTTAGAACAGAAAACTGCACTTATAGATCTGATTGATGAGCATTTTTCTCAGCTTAGGGATTGGATTACATATAAAGGGGTATATTCTGAGTGCGCAAGTAATGGACTTGAGGATATTGCAAGAGTGTATGCCGCGGGCCTTGATCATGACGCGGTAATCCCAACATTTTTCAAGGCAGTGTATAGAACAATCATCTGGTCAATAATTGAAGAGGAGCCGGTACTTAATAAGTTTACCGGTAACAGCTTTAACGAAAGAATTAGTCAGTACAAGAAACTGGAAGAGGATTTTATAAAGCTCACGAAGGAAGAAATGTATTACAAGTTGACACATAATCTTCCAAGTAGTTATGAGAATACGACTATTGCTAAAGAACTCGCAGTACTTAGAAAGGCTATCAGCAGTGGTGGAAGAGGCATGTCAATAAGGTCTCTGTTTGAGCAGATTCCTCATGTGCTTGTAAGATTATGCCCGTGCCTGCTGATGAGTCCTATTTCCGTTGCTCAGTATTTATCATTAGACAATGATAAGTTCGATGTTGTCATATTTGATGAGGCTTCACAGCTTCCGACATGTAAGGCAGTAGGTGTGTTGGCACGTGGAAATAATGCTGTAGTTGTTGGTGATCCCAATCAAATGCCTCCGACAAGTTTCTTTGCTGGCAATATGATTGACGAGGATAATTTGGATATTGAAGATCTTGACAGTATCCTAGATGATTGCCTGGCTCTTGGTATGCCAGAATCGCACTTGCAGTGGCATTATAGAAGCAGACATGAAAGCTTAATAGCATTCAGTAATAAAGAGTATTACGAGAATTCTATGCTGACGTTCCCGTCTGTTAATGACAGAGAAAAGCGTGTAAAGCTGGCAACTGTTAATGGTACTTTTAATCGTAAGAAGGGCAGAATTAACGAAGAAGAAGGCGCAGCAGTTGTTAAGGAGATTTTGCGTAGGTATAACAGTGAAAGCCTGAGAAACCAGTCTGTTGGAATAGTTACTTTCAATATTTCACAGCAGGGGCTGATAGAAGATCTCCTTGAAGAAGAGTATAAGAAGGACGAAGAATTTGATAAATGGGCACATGAAAGAGAAGAAAACCTGTTTGTAAAGAACCTTGAGAATGTTCAGGGAGATGAAAGAGATGTAATCCTTTTCTCGGTTGGATTCGGTCCGGATGAAGAAGGTAAGCTTTCCTTGAACTTTGGCCCATTGAACAAAGAAGGTGGATGGAAAAGACTTAATGTGGCTGTATCTCGAGCCAGGTCAGAGATGGTTGTATTCTCGTCGATGACGCCGGAAATGATCGACCTGAATAGGACGAAAGCCAAGGGCGTTGAAGGACTTAGAGCATTCCTTGAGTTTGCAGGTAAAGGAAGATTATCGGGAACTGGCTATCATGAGAAGTCTGATATGCATGGAATTACAAGGAAAATCTGTGAAGCTATAGAAGGTGCTGGATATAAGGTACAGCGCGATGTGGGACATTCCGATTTCAGGATAGATATTGCTGTTATCAATCCTTATGACGAGGATGAGTACTTACTCGGAATTATGCTGGATGGAAAATCTTACATACAGTCAAAGAATACTAAGGACAGAGAGATATCTCAGGTAAGTGTTCTTGGAAGTTTGGGATGGACCCTGCATAGAGTATGGACGATGGACTGGTGGGATAATAAGGAACAGGAAATCGAAAACATACTGGAGCTTATAAAAGAGCAGGATGAAGTTGCTAAAAAGGCAGCGGAACAGAATGATAAAGATTCAGGTCCAGAATCAGAAGATATCAGTAACAGAACAATAAATAGAGAGCCTTCAAAGAGGGAAAAGAAGGCAAAGGAAGATAAAGACCTGAATGATAGCTTTGATACTTACGACCGTTTCACTCCAATAACACCGCATACTCAGAGCAAAGATGAACTGGAGAGTATCATTCAGGAGGAGAAGCGTGAAGCTGAAGCTGCGGTTATTGTAAAGAATGCTGGAGTAAGCTATGAGCTTGTTACCTATAATGACTTTGAGGTCGCTGTTGAACGACTGGTTCCTACTAATGATTTTTCTTCAAAAGAAAACAAAGCTGATATGGCCAGGATTATCACTGACATCATTAACACTGAGGCTCCAATAAGTATAGACAGAGTGGCTCAGAAGGTGGGTAAAGCATTTCAGGTGGGCAGAGTAACAGAGAATTTTATTGATGTTGTTGATAAAGCTGCCAAGAAACTTGATTTTGTAGCCAATAAACAAAACGGTGTGCGTTTCTATTGGAGAAAAGACCAGAGTATTGAGACGTATCCATATTACAGAGTCGATGCTGAAATATCCGAAAAAAGGCAGATGTCAGATATTTGCCAACAGGAAATTAAGAACGCCGTATGTATTACATTACGAAAAACAGGTGCTATCGCTAAGGATGATCTCGTCCGAGAAACGGTTCGTACCATGGGATATGGCAGGACAGGAGCTACTATTACTGAGGCTATTGAGCGTGGTATCAAATATGGTAAAAAGACTGGGGAGATAGTTGTAAACGAGAAGAAGCAATTATGTATAGGAGGCTGAAATGAGTTATTCATTTCCGGATATTGAGCTGTTAGAACTCCATAATACGACCAATAACTTCATGGACAGAGAGTATGTTCAGGCTATGGCAGAGGAATTATCCAGTACTCTTGAGGCGTTCAAGTTAAAGGGGAAAATCACGGATATTAGAATGACGCCATTTGCTGTGCTTTTTGATGTTATGCCTGATCCCGGTGAAAGTATTAAGTCGTTTAAGAACAGTCGTATTGATCTTGAAGTGCATATGGCATCTCCCGTGGAGATTGTCGGAATTGGTGAAAGGCAGTATACAATAGGACTTGCTATCAAGAATTGGGATAGAGCAATAATTGGTCTCCGGGATATTATGCAGACCAATGAGTTTAAGAATAATACGTTTACTATTCCAGTTGCTGGTGGAATGGATGTACTGGGAAAGCCATTTATATTTGATCTGGCACAGACTCCACATCTTCTTGTGGCAGGTGCAACAGGATCCGGAAAGAGTGTTTTTCTTAATGACATCATTATGAGCATTATTTATACAAGAACGCCAGATGAAGTACAGTTGGTGATGATTGATCCTAAGATGGTAGAACTTGGGGCTTATAATGGCATTCCGCATCTCTATATGCCGGTTATTTATGATTCAAAGAAAGCATTATCTGCTTTGAGTGTCCTAGATAAGGAGATGATGCGTAGATATGAGGTGTTTGCTTCACAAGGAGTTAAGGACATAGAGAGTTATAACAATCTTGTTCCTGCAGCGGAAAAGCTGTATAGAATAGTAATTATCATTGATGAGTATATGGAAATGATGATGGAGGCGCCGGATGAATTAGAGGAGCTGGTAAAACGAGTATCACGACTTGCCAGGGCATCAGGCATACATCTGGTTATGGCGACACAAAGACCTAGTGCAAAGGTCATAACTCCTGAGATAAAGGCTAATATTCCATGTAGAGCATCATTTACAGTGGTTGATTGGAGAGAATCTAAGACGATTCTTGACAGGACAGGTGCTGAGAGACTACTTGGTGACGGAGATATGTTGTATTCGTCAGCTGAATCTGCAGTACCGACGCATGCTCAGGCAGCATATGTAAGTAATCAGGAAGTGGATAGGGTTATTGAGAAAGTTAAAGCGAACAATTTTGTGAATAAAGAGTAACAGATTAAAGGAGGCTCATGATGATGACAATCAATGATGCGGTTCAGTATTATAAGCAGAATATTGATAAATCATGGGAAGATGAAAATTATAAATGGAAAGCTATAAAGCATTTTCAGAATAAGTGGGATGTAAATGCGGATGACTTTGCGGCTATGTTGGAAGAGTCACTGGTATTTACTTACAACCTTATACAAGGGGGCATGTATTATCCGCGCAAGATGATCGTGGAGTTTGCAAAGATTGATCCTGAGAAGATTCGTGGATTGTTCATGATGCTCTTTGACGAATCGTTACCGTTGGTGAAAAGACTTCAGCCTTTCCGAGATGGATGCGAGGAAATGCTGAAGGTTTATCAGCAAATAGACGATGAACATGCGAAGGCCAAGAATCATTATCAGGATTTGAGGGCACTTTGCGCTTATTTGTCATTTCGGTATCCGGAAAAGTATTTCCTTTTCAAATTCAAAATGTATAGCAAGTTCAAAAAACTGATCAATTATGTTGAAATCAGCAAGGAAGATGATTCTGAAATAAGAAAGTATGATAATTATGCGCGTCTCTGCGGAGATATTATCGCAGAAGTAAAGAATGATGATGAACTAATGCAAATGCAGAGGGAACGTGTGCAAAAAGATTCAGATTGTTATTCTGATTCTGATTGGCATGTTCTTGCGCAGACTATTATGTATGTTTGTTCATCAATAGGAGAAGAGGACCCTAAGAATGATACCTTAACTAAAGGAGTAGCAGTTCCTGTAGAGAATGGGGAAACAACACATTTTTGGATTTATTCTCCAGGTGATGGTGCAGCTATCTGGGACGAATGCTATGCAGATGGAATAATGGCGATAGGATGGGATTCTATAGGTAATCTTACGGAATATGATAGTAAAGACGACATGAAGCAGGCTATGAAGGATACAATAGATCCGTCAAAGTCATATATGAACGCTGCTCATGCAACGTGGCAATTTGTCCATGAAATGAAACAGGGCGATATTGTCTTTGCAAAGAAGGGGATGCATCTTGTAATCGGACGCGGTGTTGTAGAGTCTGACTATATCTTTGATCCTGAGCGAAAAAGATACAAGAATATCCGGAAGGTAAAATGGACCCACAAGGGAGAATGGAACCATCCTGGGCAGGCAGTAATGAAAACACTGACAAATATCACGGCTTATACAGATTACGTTGAAAAGCTTAACGCTCTTTTTGAAAGTGATATTGATGATGATGTAGAGGAAAGGGTAATAGAATATGATCCTTATGATGCAGAAGATTTTCTTAATGATGTATTCATGGATGAGGATGCCTACAATACACTGACCTCGCTTATTCAGAATAAAAAGAATGTAATTCTACAGGGAGCACCGGGCGTAGGGAAAACATTTGCTGCAAAAAGACTTGTATATTCCATGATGGGCGTTAAGGACTCAAGCCGAGTTATGATGGTTCAGTTCCATCAAAGCTACTCATATGAAGATTTCATTATGGGATTTAGACCATCAGAAACAGGTTTCGAGCTAAAGAAGGGGGCTTTTTACAGTTTTTGTAAAAGAGCAGAGATTGATAGTGATAACGATTATTTCTTTATCATCGATGAGATTAACAGAGGTAATCTAAGCAAGATATTTGGCGAGTTGTTTATGCTTATAGAGAACGATAAACGTGGAGTAGAGCTACAGCTTCTGTACTCGGATGAGTTGTTTTCCGTTCCTGCCAATGTATATATCATAGGCATGATGAATACAGCCGACCGTAGTTTGGCAATGCTTGACTATGCCCTTCGTAGAAGATTTGCTTTTTATGAGATAAAGCCCGGTTTTGAAACAGATGGATTCCGGGAATACAAGAATAGTCTTAAGAACGACAAATTTAACAGACTTATCCTCTGCATTGAAAATATGAATGATGCTATTGCGAAGGATGAATCGCTTGGCGAAGGATTTTGCGTTGGACACAGCTATTTCTGTAATTTGAAAGAAACATCTGACCAGACTCTCTCTGGAATTGTGGAATATGAGATAATTCCGCTTTTGAAAGAGTATTGGTTTGATGAACCAGTAAAGGTTAAAGAGTGGACTGATAATTTAAGGAGTGCAATAAAGTGATACCTATAAGGAATATCTATTATATGCTCTCCTATGCCTTTCAGGTGCTGAATGAACAGGGCTACAAAAATCTGGCTACAGAGGAATTTGAGAATGTTGCAGATATGTGTTCTGCTATTCTCGTTAAGGGTGTAGCGCAACAGCTGAAAAGAGGTTTGGGTAAAGAGTATATAAGCAATACCGAACCATTATCTACATTACGCGGACGTATTGCGATAGCTGATTCTATTAAAGCTATGACCGTAATGAAGCGTCAGCTAATCTGTTCTTATGATGAGTTTTCTGAAAACTCATATATGAATCGGATTATAAAAACGACAATGGAATATTTACTTCATGCTGATATTCAGAAGTCCAGGAAAAAGGAGCTGAGAAAGCTGCTTGTATTCTTTGGAAATGTCGATACGCTTGATGTTCATGAGATAAATTGGAAATTGCAGTATAACCGAAATAATCAGTCCTACAGGATGCTGATAGCTATATGTAATCTTGTCATTAAAGGATTACTGCAGACAAATTCTGATGGAACAATGCGTATGATGGATTTTCTGGATGAGCAGAGAATGAGCCGATTGTATGAGAAGTTTATTCTGGAGTATTACAGGAAAGAATTCCCAGATTTATCTGCAAGTGCTTCTCAGATACCTTGGGCGTTGGATGATGGATTTGGAGATATGCTTCCTATAATGCAAACAGATATCATGCTGACTTTGGAAGGAAAAGTATTCATTATTGATGCGAAGTATTATTCTCACACTACGCAATCTCAGTATGATGAGAATACACTTCACTCTAATAACCTTTATCAGATATTTACATATGTAAAAAACAAGGAATCGCAGTTGTCAGATGTTTCACACGAAGTTGCCGGCATGCTGCTATATGCAAGGACAGATGAGTCAGTTCAGCCCGATAAGAATTATTGGATGAGTGGTAACAGAATAAGCGTTAGAACATTGGATTTGAATTGCAGCTTTGATGAGATTTCTAAGCAGCTCGATGATATTGCTGTAGAATATTTTGGTATTAGTGCATGACTATGGTTGAGATGGATCATGCAGATAGTCTTAAAAAATAAGTACTTGTGAGCTGGAAAATATGTTATTTCCGGCTCCTTTTTCTGTAAGAATCCTAGGGCAATGGTTTATAATAACTATATGTGATTTTTGGAGGAAGAATGTTATGAAAAGACTTATTGTTTATTTTTCTCTTGAAGGAAACACAGAATATATAGCAAAGGATCTTGCAGAGAAGGTGTCTGCGGATATGCTTAAGCTTGTGCCGAAGAAAGCATATGCCACAAGTGGATTCTCCAAGTTTTTCTGGGGAGGAAAATCTGCTGTCATGGCAGAGAAGCCAGAGCTTGAGTCATATGATGTGGATTTGTCTGCATATGATCAGATCATATTTGGATTTCCTGTATGGGCAGAGACATTTACACCGCCTCTCAGGACTTTTATTGTGGAGAACAAAGAAGCACTGAGTAACAAGAGCATTGCTGCCTTCGCTTGTCAGAGTGGAGCTGGAGCAGAGAAAGCTTTTGTGAAGCTTCAGGAGTGTCTGGGAATAGATGGTTTTGCCACGACTGCTATTTTCATAGATCCAAAGGACAAACCTTCAGAGGAAAATGCTCTTAAGCTCAGTATATTTAAGAAGAAGCTTGATAGTGAGGATTAAAGAGATATATGGTAGATAAAGAACGCGCAGCCGAGATTTTAAAAGAGAAATTGGCTGACAATCTTGTTATAGTGGATTCATATGAGGCACCAGATGCATGGTGCTTCGGATTGGGACTTGTAAGTGATGGCAGGATAATGCCACTAATGGGAGACAGCACCATAAGAATTAATAAAGAAACTGGGGAAATGGAGTAAGGGGATAGATGCTGGATAACATCGAAGTTTTTACACAGAGCAGTATAAGGGTAAAGAGTGGAGTGGGAACAATATACATTGATCCATTCCGCATGAAGGAAGAACCGCATGATGCAGATTATGTACTCATTACCCATGACCACTATGATCATTTCTCCATTGAGGATATTCATAAGGTTATAAAGAACACTACTATTCTTGTAGTTCCGGCAAGGATGGAAGATGATGCCAGGGAGCTGGAGCGCGAGGTAGGAGAGATAGTTACTGTTAAGCCAGGTGTCTACAAGGAATTAAGTGGACTGGAATTAGAGACTATTCCAGCTTATAACACAGTAAAACCATTTCATCCAAGACGTGCAGAATGGGTTGGTTACATTCTGAGAGTAGATGGAAAGAGAGTGTATATCGCCGGAGATACCGGAGCTACCAAGGAAGCAAAACAGGTTAAGTGTGACATTGCGCTTGTTCCTGTGGGTGGAACCTATACTTTGGACACAAAGAGAGCTGCAGATCTTATCAATACTATAAGACCTGAGTATGCAATTCCGACTCACTATGGCAGTATCGTAGGTAAAAAGAGTGACGGACAGACTTTTGCTTCGCTTGTGAAGAGCCCAGTAAAGGTTGTTGAGAAGATACAATACTTTGAGTGAGGGTTTATGTGATATGTACAGTAGAGAACTTACAGAGTCTGAGAGAGCAGCTTATGACAGGATGGTAGAAGGCGCAAAGCAACTGACAATCTTTGGAACAGAGGAAGAACTTGATCCCGGGGATTATGTTTTTGAAGCCTCTGATAGCGATGGAGATAATCTTTTTAATTAGAAAAAAGTCAATTCGCGGTCAATTGGTGGTCAATGACAGAATAGGCAGCAAGTAGTAAAATAGCTGTTCTGAACAGCTTAAATAAAAGACTTTAAGTGGAGGGAAATGAGATGAAGTATGTGGGGATTATGTTTTTTGTAATAGCTGTGATAGTGTTGCTGATAGGGATTATCACCCCGGCAGGAATAGTTAGCTGTGCATTGGTGGCGGCGATACTTGCCGGTTTAGGGGTATTTATAGAAATAAAAAGGCAGCAGGTACAATAAACATGATGAGCGGTCTGCTAATGCAGGCCGCTCACATCAATTAATCGCCTAATGAGTATTCTTCGTCATACTGAGCATACCACTCATCACGGTGCTTCTTGCGGTCTTCATAAGATACCGGCTCCAGCTCTTCAAAAAGGAAAGCTGGGAATCCATGAAAATCTTCATATTCACGACCAATCTCTGGCTGGCCTTCAATGGCAAGCATCCCAATATCTATATCTGTTTCAAGATAAGTGTTCACAATAGTATATTCTTTTCCATATTCAAGAAGCTGTCCTGCGACAATAGGCTTCAGATAATAGGTAAAATCATCATCGTCGCCCATGAAGATGTGGGTCTCGGTAGAGAAGAGCTGGCTCCGCCTGAGAAGGTAGACTACTTCATCAGTTCCTTCAGAGATGCAGCGGACTTTTCTTTTACGTCTGTCAAAATAGTCAACGTAGGTATCTGGAAATACTTCAATATTATTCTCATAATCCATCGGATTAAGTTCATCAAATCTGGTATTCATCGTTATCTCCTAAAGTTCGGATTTATTCCCGTTTCTATTTTACATAAGTAAAGGGTTCATCAGCAATGACTATTTATCCCTGCTGCAGCCCCTCCCAAAGTGGTGTCATCTTTATTGGACTAGACAAGTGCTATAACAGTGGTATAAGGGGAAAATATGCCTGGCATGATGATTGGACTGGAGGTGAGCTGACCGGCAGGAGGGATTCTTTGGATCTGGTATGAAATCAAGATTGACTTACGTAGAATCCTTAAGAATAGTCTTGCCTACATATTGTCGGACAA
>JAEEGF011730773.1_pt1 | contig 19744 bp, 13 predicted proteins | sample 9134171 | NCBI WGS metagenome assembly JAEEGF01 (sample SAMN16246542, study PRJNA631951) | gut metagenome | biome: gut microbiome; feature: rumen; material: AP-attached | host: Bos | place: Iran: Karaj | collected 2018-10
CCTGCGTATTCGTTGAACAAAGTCTCAAGCTCTTTGTTAAACTCAGGATCATTTTTGTAGTGATTGTAGGCCTCTTCAAGCTCTATAACCGCATTCATCAGTGTCTCCGGTATGTACTGTCCACCGTGAATTCCAAATCTTCCGTTCTGATTACTCATAATATTTCTCCCATAAACTGTCTCATCTTGTCAGGGTCTTTTACCCCGTCTGTTTCTATTCCCGAGCTCACATCAACCGCATATGGACTTAGCTTATCGATCGCCTCGGCCACATTTTCGGGCCCAAGGCCTCCGGCCAGAAAGAAGGGCTTATCAAAGGCTGCTTCCCTTATAAGCTACCAGTTAAAAGTCTGTCCCGTGCCCTTTCCCGAATCGAGAAGAAGGTAATCTGCACTGCTGTTTCCGGCTTTTTCAAGGTCCTCTTTGCTTTTAATAACAAATGCTTTGATAACACATGCTCCCTCCGCAAGGGATCTGAGTTTCGAAATATACTCCTCATCCTCATGTCCGTGAAGCTGCGCTATATCAATGATCCCATCTGTTAAAAGAGCTGCAACCCTGTCGGGGTCTTCGTCGACGAAAACTCCAACCTTTTTAATATCCGGCAAAAGAGCTCTTCCAAGTTCCTTAGCTTCCTGCTCCGAAACATTCCGGCTACTCTTTTCCCAAAACACAAAGCCTGCATAGTCAGGCCTTAGCTCATTGGCTGCAAGGATGTCTTCTATTCTTTTCAGTCCGCAAAATTTAACCCTGGTTTTTTTCACAAAAGACTCTTAAGCTCCTTTAATTTTATGCTCTTGTCTGCTGCTCTCATGAGTGTTTCGCCCACAAGAACCGCATCAGCTCCCATGTTCTTTATCGCTTTGACATCCTCAGGCCCCTTAACTCCTGACTCTGACACGAATAAAATATCATTCGGTATCAGTGCTCGCAGCCTTTTGCTGTTTTCGGTATCCACCGAGAAATCCTTGAGGTTTCTGTTGTTTACACCAATGATCCTAGCGCCTGAGTTTATTGCCTTTTTAACCTCTTCTTCATCGTGTGCTTCAACCAGCGCTGACAGCCCAAGTCCGTCACAGATGTTTATATATCTCTTTATCTCCTCTTCAGAAAGTATCGCACATATGAGAAGAACCGCCGATGCGCCTAAAACAGCAGCCTCATGGATCATATACTCGTCTACAACAAAGTCTTTTCTAAGACAGGGAATATTCACAACAGAGCTTATCTCTGAGAGGTACTCATCTCTTCCGAGAAACCACTTTGGCTCTGTAAGCACCGATATGGCATCTGCTCCTGCCTTCTCATAATCCATGGCAATATCAAGATAAGGGAACTGCTCGGCAATTATGCCTTTTGACGGAGAAGCTTTCTTGCATTCGCAGATAAAAGACAGCCCGTCCTTCCTTAAAGCCTCTTCGAATGCAAAGCCCTTTTGGGGAAACATTGCAGCTTCAAATCTGATGGCTTCGATGCTCTTTATTTCTTTTTGTTTTTCAACTCTTGATCGTGCGTAGCTCGCAATTTCATCCAGAATTGTCATCTGTTGCTAACCTCAATTATCTTCTCAAGTGTCTCAGTAGCTTTTCCTGAATCTATCAGTTCCTCTGCAAGCTCAACTCCTGCCTTAAAGGACTCAGCCTTTCCGGCTATATAAAGAGAAGCTCCTGCGTTTAATAATACGGCGTTTGCCTTAGGTCCCTTGGCGCCTGCAAGGATATCTCTTGTTATCTTTGCGTTCTCCTCGGGAGTTCCGCCAACAAGCTCTTCCTTACTGCAGCGCTCAAAACCGAAATCCTCAGGCTTTATGATATATGTCTTGTACCATCCGTCCTTGATCTCGCAGACCTTGGTCTCGCAGCTCATTGAGATCTCATCGAGCTTGTCCATTCCGTAGACAACCATTCCTCTATTGACTCCGAGGCTTACAAGAACCTGTGCCAGTGGCTCAACCAGGTATTCGTCGTATACGCCGAGAAGCTGCATCTTGGGAGATCCGGGGTTTGTAAGAGGTCCGAGGATATTGAACACTGTCCTGAATCCCAGCTCTTTTCTGATGGCTCCTACATACTTCATTGATGAATGGTACTTCTGAGCAAAGAAGAAACACATTCCTGCTTCGTTTAACAGTTCGATGCACTTATCGGGATTCTGCTGTATGTTAACCCCTAGTGCCTCGAGACAGTCAGCTGTTCCGCATTTACTTGAAGCCGCCCTGTTTCCGTGCTTGGCAACCTTTACCCCGCCGGCTGCTGCAACAATGGCTGATGTTGTTGAAATGTTAAAGCTGTGAGCGTTGTCTCCACCGGTTCCCACGATCTCAAATATATCCATTCCTGTGTCAACTTTGGTTGCGTGGTCTCTCATGGCTGCTGCACAACCTGCAATCTCATCTGTGGTCTCAGCTCTTGCGCTCTTTGTGGAAAGAGCAGCCAGAAATGCAGCGTTCTGAGTCTGGCTTGTCTCGCCACTCATGATCTCATTCATTACCTGATAGGCTTCATCATAGGTGAGATCTTCCTTGTTTACGATTTTTACGATTGCTTCTTTGATCATTTGGTCATCCTCCTTTTTGAGTCTGCCAAAGACTTTTGAATATAAGAAAAGTCCTTGACAGAAAGTTCTTTTCTGTCAAGGACGAATATACTCTATCCGCGGTGCCACCTTGATTTCTCGGTTTATACCAAGCGCTTTGAAGGATACTAACATATCCCCGGCAACTGACGTATGCCCTCACGTCGCAGAATACTAAGCAGATTCACTTTTCACTGCGCCCTCTGTGGTCCATTTGATGACTTGTTTCCTACCCGTTCTCAGCACTCCGGGCTCTCTGTGTGGTCATGATCACCTTTATCTCCACTTCATCGGTTTGAAGTATTAAATTATGGAAATAATAACACCGGGCAAAAGAGATGTCAATTACTTTTTTACATTCTCATGGCAACTTCATAAGCACGCCATATTACTGACCTTAAGTTTCCTACCTGTTTGCAGTCTCCGATGAAATCCATGTTGCTGGTCCTGTCGTTGTCGCTGACCACAGGGTTAGGGATATAACCTGCGGAGCTGATTACAGAATCGCACTCGATCTTTATCTCTTTTCCATCTTTATCTGTGCAGATTATGGCTCCGTCCTGTACTTCCTTGAGTTTGGTCTCAAGATAGACAGGAACTTTGTGAAGCTCAAACCACTCTCTTAAGTATGAGCTGTTGGCAAGGCATACTCCCTTCTGGGATACCAGATCATCCTTCATCTCAACGATGATGGGCTGTTTTCCCCAGAGTGCAAGCTCATATGCTATCTCGCTTCCAGTAAGTCCGCCGCCGATTACCGCAACCTTTTCTCCAACCTCTTTTCCAAGAAGGAAATCACAGGCCTCGATCATCTTCTCATGACCCGGAACATTCTTAAGGATCCTTGGCTTTGAACCGGTTGCGATGATGATATCGCTCTTTCTGCCAAATTTCCTTGGATCATCGATCTCAGTGTTCAGGTGAACCTCAACACCAAGTATCTCCATCTGCCTTCTGTACCATCTGAGCAGGTCACGGAGTTTGCCCTTATAGGACTCTGAGCTTGCTGCAATAAAGGTTCCTCCAAGAACGCTTCCCTTCTCGTAAATAACGGGATTATGTCCTCTTAGCTTAAGAACTCTTGCAGCCTCCATTCCTCCGATACCGCCGCCGACGATATGGATGGTCTTGGGATGTTTGGCAGGCCTTATGAAATGCTTATCAGTCTGCATTGTCTCTGCATTTACAGCACACCTTGCAAGGTGAAGTGAATCTGCAAGGTCCTGATCGTTGGGAACTCCCTTGTAGTGACACATGTTAAAGCATCCGTTGTGGCAGAGTATACATGGTCTTATATCATCTTCCCTGTCATTCATGAGCTTTGTAACCCACTCGGTATCAGCAAGGAACGGCCTTGCAAATCCGGCACCGTCAAGTTTTCCTTCTGCCACGTAATCCGCCGCAACTCTCGGATCAAGACGCCCTGCGCAGACTACAGGGATATCGATATATTCTCTGAGATTAACTACATCATCCAAATTACAGTTCTCAGGCATGTAGATCGGAGGATGAGCCCAATACCAGGCATCGTAGGTTCCGTTGTCGCAGTTGAGCATGTCATAACCCGCATCCTGAAGGTATTTGGCTGCCTTTTTGGACTCCTCAAAATCTCTTCCGGCTTCTGTATAGTCCTCTCCCGGAAGCGCACCCTTTCGCATTCCCTTGGTCTTTGAAATAACGCTGTATCTCAGCGAAACAGGGAAATCCGCTCCGCACTGCTTTTTTATCTCCTGAACTATCTCTACGGCAAAGCGGTATCTGTTCTCAAATGATCCGCCATACTCATCCGTTCTCTTGTTGACATAGGGAAGTGTAAACTGATCAAGAAGATATCCCTCATGAACAGCATGTACTTCAACACCGTCAACTCCCGCTTCCTTTATGAGCTTCGCACTCTTTCCGAAGGCAACGACAAACTCTTTTATCTCCTCTTTGGTCATCTGCCTTGAAGGGAGCTTATCTGACCATCTGTTGGGAGAAGGGCTTGCGGAAGCTGTGATCTTATCAAGGTCCATAAAGGGCTTGGACAGCACCCTCAGTGCCGGATTGTTATAGAGCTTCTCCATCATGCTGCTTACGGTAAAAGACCTGCCGAATCCCGCTGTAAGCTGGACAAAGAGCTTGGCTCCCGTCTTGTGAAACTGTGGCATCCACTTGGCCAGATCCTGATACATCTGCTTATTCGTATAAAGCCACTGTCCAAACATCGGGTTGTACACAGGCTGACAGCCCGGGAGCACCAGACCTGCATTATTCTCAGCTACCTTGAGAATGAATTTTGCACCCTCTCTGTCAAAGTGGTTTTTTTCCATCCATCCGAAAAGATCTGTTCCTCCCATTGATGTGAGGACTATCCTGTTTTTTATTTCGCAGTTGCCTATCTTCCAGGGTGTAAACAGGGGTTTTAATCTCTCTTCCATTATGCCTTATCTCCCTTAAAGTATTCTTTTATCTCTTCAAGCTTTTGTTCTCCGGCTGCTCGCCCGAGCTGATATACTCTTTCAAGTTCGCCCGGATCTTTCTCCACGGGGCTAATATTTAAAGGCTCCCGGGGTCTTATAACAAGTACCTCTTTGTTTTTCTCTTTATCCCTTATATATCTCTTTTCCTCATTGTACATCAGATGGCGCTTGTCCATGCACTCTATCATATTGGGATACTTGCGAAGCATCACTTTTACCAGCGGCATGAACTTCTGATGGCCCTTAATGTAGTCTCCCGGCTGAGTCTCAATGACCAGGATCCTGTCATACCCCTTCTCTTCCATGAACTTCAAGGGGATGGAATCCGATGGTCCTCCGTCCAGGTACAGTCCGCCATCGATCTGTACAGGCCTTGATACCAAAGGCATTGAAGCCGATGCCTGTATCCACTTAAGGTCGTATTGCTCCCCGTCCACGCATTTGTGGTATGCCGGTTTACCTGTGTTTATATCCGTTGCCACACAGTAAAACTCCATGGGGTTTTCTTTAAAAGTCTTTATGTCCCATACATCAAGCCTGTAGGGAAGCTCATCGTAGCAAAACGGAACGTTGTAGATATCTCCTGTAAAAAGAAGTGATCTGATGCTGTGATATCTCTTATCACCGCAGTATTTTTTGTTGTACCTTACTGCTCTTCCTATCTGCTTTGATTTATAATTTATTCCGAAGGTGGCTCCGGCTGAAACGCCCACAGCACCGTCAAAATCAATACCATTCTCCATAAGGACGTCGATAACTCCGCAGGTAAACATCCCGCGCATTGCGCCGCCCTCCATAACAAGTCCTTTTTTCATCTCTCCAGTTTCCTCTCAACGCGTTACATATAATTATATTACAAAAGACAATAAAAAAGCGAGTCCACATGTGGGCTCGCCTAAAGTTTTTCCTTTATGCTACACTGCGTGAAATTGTTCTCGCAATGTATTTCTTACAAATATATGATATCGGTTCAACAAATCTGTTCAGCACGATTGCTGCTCTCATGATACTAAGCTCATGGTTGTCATAGGACATATGACCGTTCTCAAGCTTGAAGATGATCTTTTGAACACGTTTGTCATCTGTTCTGCCGATACCACTGGCTTCCAGATCGTTTAGATATTTTACAAGTTTGCCGCGCTGTCTCTTATTCATCATAACAGCGAATGTCCTGGGGTTGTTCTCCTGAAGTCTGAATAGGTCTGTTGTAAGCATCGATAAGTCCTCCTCGTAATCTCGAGGAATATTATCATATATTTTTGTGAACAAAATGTGAAAAAAACACTCAAAAACAAAAAATAATATATGATATCGAAACTTTTTTACAGATCTTCGGACATAGCGTGATTACTTACCGTAGTATAGGTAATTATCATGTCATCATAGTCGCCGGCTCTTGTTCCAATCACCTGTGAATTGGTGCTTCCGCCGTGGAATGTCACCCCTGCGTCAGCGATATTAACTGTGTCAAAAGCAACTGCTCTGCCGTTCTTTATGAATACGCTTCTGACACCAACGCTCTGAATATCAAATTCCGAATAGTTGGTTGCACTGACTTCAACGCAGTCGCCGATTTTCTTTGTATCAAGTGCAACTGATGTGTAAGCGCATCTGTTGGTGGGATTTACTGAATATGCGTATTCATATCCTCCGGCATTGGCGATCTCGGTATTTAAGAACTGGCCATAGAGGATAAACTGCTGGTCTTTCTTGACCGCATCTGAATAATCATTCACTCTTTTTATAACATTTCCCGAGCTGTCCTTTGCAACAAAATCGGCACTGATGGAAATGTCTGATCCTGTGTTGTTGGTAGCAAGAACAACATAGTAAGTACACCATCCGATACTGTCAGGAATCAGATATTCACTGTCGATAGTGATACCGCCCTGGTTTTCTGAGGCAGCGTATACAGTTTCTGCGGGGAATAGTGAAGAGGTTCGACTACATAAAAGGATCACCAACATTCCAAGAGTTAACATGCATGCGAAAATCCTTTTCTTCATAGCCTTTTCCTCCAAAAACAGAATTATTACTCACAAAGAATTTGTGGTGATACTATTATCGCAAAAAAATTTATCTTTGCCACAACCTCAAGCGTTATTTAATTCTCTTTTTAGAAAGGTCCGATTCTCTTTAGAAACTATTTGTATACCACGAAGTATCCGCCAAAATCATCCACGTTGTAGGCGCTTAAATCCCCGAAAAGTTCAAGCTCGCTGCTTGATACAACAAAGATATCCGAGGCGTATTTTTCATCCGTCACATCCTCCGGAAGTTCGAAAACAAAGTTGCCAAAGGACCTTGCGATCCTGAACTCCGCATAGGGATCCTTGTACTCCACAGTCGTATAGAATTTATGCGGATCGTAGTTCGTGTAATAAAGCGCCAGCATAAACGGAGAAGACAGTCCCTCGTAGGTCGAACGGATCATCCTGGTATCCCCTGAGACCTCATATGCCCTTGAAATTGCATCTCCGTATCCCGGCATATAAATGCTCAGGGCATAGTGGCTGTAATCCTCGAAGTAGTCTTTGGTAAAAGACAAAGCTCCTATCAGCAAAAGACCTGCCACCACCACAAAGAGCATCCTCGCATGCTCAAGTATAAATCCCGCTCCTATCACAAAGAAGAAGATAAAGGGAATAAACATCATGACAAGTCTGTTAATATCGGGAAGTATTACAATGTCCAGCACAACAGAACCAATAACTGCAGATAGGAACAGCATAAGTCCCATTCTGTACTCACAGCTCAGATGTCCCTTTTTATCTTTTCCCGTGACAACATGTTTGATACAGATCAAAAGACCTATGAAAGTAATGGGGAAAGTGAACTCATAAAGGGATGCATACCCCGGATAGTAATGGGCAATGGTATGATGCTCATCCCCGATAGTGACTGCAAGAAGCATTGACTTTAAGTTGCCGATGGCATTGCTCCAAAATGAGCTGTCCAGGGCAATGAATGCCTCTCCTGTCCTTGCTGCCGTGAATTTGTTAAAGGCAAAATGCTCTGTAACGATCTCCGGAAGTCCCAGATAATTGATGGCATAAAAGATCAGCAGCGGAAGGAACACAACGATAAAGGTAACAAAGGCCGATATCACATTCTTCCATGTAAGAGTCCTGATCTTAAGGCCATATGCGCATATGACCAAAAGAAGTATGGGAACTACAATTGTCGCTGCGCCGTAGCTGTACATGCAGATTGCAAAGGCAGCTGAACTCAGGCAGTAGAAAAATCCGCTCTTTTTCCTGACTCCCAGCATAAAGAGCCAGAAGGCAAGCATCAGGTTAAAGGGCATGATGTTGCAGTCAAGACTCCATCTCGAGAGAATGACATGCCACGGGCAGACAGAAAGAAACCCTGCGCCAAGAAGAGCTATCTCATTCCTGAACTTTCTGCCCTCAAGAGTGATCCTTATAACAGCGTAGAAAAGAGCTACCGTAAGAATTCCGCAAACTGCGGGGATCATCCTCAGGTTCCTGATGGACGGTCCGAACAAAGAGACAGAAATCACATTAAGGTATATGAGAAGCGGACTTCCTCCACCGCATCCCCAGGTGATCGGATAGATGGGCCAGTGATAGCCGTTTCTGTCAATTCCATAGGTTGCCAGTGTGTAGGCATCATAGCCGATGGACGCCTCGTCCTGCTGAAGTCCAAGGGGGACCTCACCCAGCTTATATAGTCTTATAGCTGAAGCTATTATCATGATGAGCAAAAAGAGAATTCCCGTTACCCCGTCTCCAAGGCCCTTCTTATCGTTCTTTTTGCCCCTCAGATACAAAAATACAGCTGCCACACCCATAAGGATGTAAGCAGCTGTAGCTATATAGTTGTAATAATCGATTAGTCGCATTATTGTACTTCCCTTTTATCTGGCATGCATGGCAGCGTTCCAGTCAGTAATGCCCATATATGATGCAGCCCTGTTTATGTAGGCTCCGGCATTTGAACCGTTCATCTGCTGGAAGAACTCCCAGGCAAGCTTTCTTGAGCCGTCTGTTCTTGTAAGACCTACGGAAAGTCCCTGTGCCATCTCAGCCGGATAGTCGGTCTGTCTGTTAAAGGTGATCAGCTTGATGTACTGATTGGTCATACATCTCTGATAAGCATAAACAATAGCAGCAGCCTGAGCTTCCTCTCCCTGTGTTGAAGTATATCCGACCTCCGTCAAAAGAACCGGTCTCACACCACCCTTGGAATTCCTGAAGGCCGGCTGACACATATAATCTGTCAGCTGCTCTATATTTTCCATCGAAATATAAGGAGTGTCAATACTGTGGGTGATCATAGCCGGGTTCTTAGGAGTCCAGAAGCTGGTCCAGTTCATTGGATAATTATATGGATGCTCCGCAAGGCACCAGTCAATATTGCCCTGCGCTGTTATGCAGGCATTGATGGCATCCAGCATACTTCTTGCTGAATAATATGAGCCGTTGTGGATCTTGGTCCAGTTCTGATCAAGACTGATACACACATAGGCATTGGCGTTTCTGCTCTTAATGGCATTGTAGCATACTCTGACTGAATCAGCGTAGAGCTGTGCATAAGTCATCTGATCGGCAACTCCTGAGTAATTCCAGGCGTTCTTGGCATTAACCTCATTGGCAATAACCCAGTTATCAACCTGACCGCAGCCGTTTTTGCCGTTGTATCTGCTGGCAAGGAATGATACTACCGCCTCAAGATACTCAAGACCGTTGTCCTCTGAGGTGTTCATGAGATAATAAGGACATCTGCCGATACCGCCTCTTGCGGTCGGTGATATCATGAATTCCTCTCCTCTGGAGTAAGGGTTAAGAAGTACCATGGTAAGTCCAATACCCTGGCTTGTAGTAGTCCTTACACAGTGATCGTACTGACTCATGTATGAAGAATCGAAATAATATGTCTTGCCGTTATAACCGTACTGAATACCTCGGTTTCCACCGATGACGTCAGTCAGGTTAATGTTGTAGGCACCCTGCTGAACCCCCAGCTGAACCACCTCTGTGTTTCCGTTGCCAATCTTGGCTCCGTCGAGGATGATGCCCTTTTTGCCGTTGTTCTTTCTGGCCTGGCTTCCGCCGCCTGCAAGAGCCTCGGGATTGGTGATATACTTGGCTCCTGCTACAGATACAAAAGCTCCGCCCTGCTTAACCGCTACCTGGAACTTGTCGTAGAGTCTGCAGTTAGCAGTCTGGTAACCAAGAGGAACAGAAAAAACAGCACTGCCGGAAATCGGAAGTGAAGCTATCGGTGCCCCCTGTGGTGCTCCCTGATATGGTTTTTCAGCAAATAAATAGAATGTGCCGTCGTCACTTGACGGAAGATCCGATGCAGAAACATTTACAACAACGTTCTCACCGGAGATAGAAACAGAATTAATAGTAACTGCACCTGTTCCTGCAGCTTCTGCCTTTACAGGCATAGAAGAAAAGACACTTAATGCAATAGCAGCTGTTGCAACTGCCATGGAAAGTGATGAAAAGAATCTCTTTATCATGTATTGTAGCCCCTCATTTCGAAAATCAGATTTACCGCATAATGCAGTAATTTAATGATACCGAAAAAACACTCAAATATCAATAATCCACCTTCATCATGCATAGACCCTGCGGAGGTGCTGTTGGGCCGGACTTTTGACGGTCACAGGCATTTAAGATACCTTCCATCTCCTTGGGCTTGATATTCCCGAAGCCAACCTCTAAAAGGGTTCCTGTAAGGATCCTTACCATGTTCTGCAGAAATCCGTTGCCATGAAAGTAGAACCTGATGTAGTTTCCACTCTCTTCGATGTTTATGGTATCCACGCATCTTACCGTGGATTTCTTCATTTTGTTATTACCGCAAAAACTCTTAAAATCATGAGTTCCCACAAGATATGCAGCAGCCTTTCTCATAGCTTCCGCATCAGGCTTCCTGTCAAGTACAGTCACATACTTTCTGTCAAAGACAGGCTTACTTGCGCCATACCAGCAGGTATATCTGTAGGTCTTGCCTATGGCGTTGTACCTGGCATGAAATCTGTCCGAGCAGGCCCTGACCTCATTAACGCTGATATCTTCGGGGAGATACTCATTCATGTATCTCTGTATCTCCTCTTCTGTCATATCAGTGTCAAGGACTGCGTTCGCCGTCATTGCCCTTGCATGAACACCGGCGTCGGTTCTGCCGGCGCCGATGATATTAACGGGATCGTCAGCGGGAGCATCAGTCATCCTGGAAAGTACCGATTCAAGCTTACCCTGGATCGTCATGTCTTTTCCCGGCTGTCTCTCCCAGCCATAGTATCTGGTCCCATCATAACTTATGATAAATTTGTAATTGCGTTTCATAATGCAACCTCGATCTGCGATTTATTATCTGATTGCAATTTTAACACAAACACTGACTGCCTTGCCATCTCTGATAGAGGCTGCATCATCTCCCGATACTGTGCTTCCTGCAAAGGTCTTTACATCTCCGTTTGCATACTCGACAGTGATCTCACTGATCTCGTAATGTCCGGGAATAACATCGCTCTTTGCATCAATCTCGTAGGTGATGTGAGTATCTGCCAAAAGAGTGCTCTCCACAGTGTACTTACCAGCCTCGTCCTTGATAAGGTACTCAGGGATAGCAGGAGCTGGAGCAAATACGAGCTTATCATCCTCACACTTAAAGATGTTCTTACCAAAGAACATGAGCTTCCACATGCTGATGAACTCTATGGTTGAGCCTGAAAGTCTTGCAACAAAGCCCTTTCCGTGGATAGCCTTGTTGGGATTCATGCTGCTGGCAATAAAGGAAGAATTCTCAAGTGTACTTCTTCCGTAAACTTCCTTGTCAAGGAATGGGATAGCCTGGTTCTTAAAGTCCTCAAAGAACTCGCTGTAGAGTCCGCTCCTTAAGAGCTCAAGCAGGTACTTGTACTCCATGTGAAGCCAGATTGACTCATTTTCAAGCCATCCGGGAGTGAAGGATTTACATCTTCCATACTCAAAGCTTGCATTCTCCAGTGAAGCATTCACCTTGTACATGGAGAGCTTTTTATCAAAGAGGTCGCTTGCCTTGATCCTGTCGTAGATCTTTTTCTTCTCATCGTATGTGTTCTCAAGCTTGAAGAACCTTACAGGTCCCTCCAGGAAGTAAGGAACATTCTGAACCTTGAAGCTCCTTGGATAGATTCCGTCTTCCTTCTTATCGTACTCAGTCGCCTCGAAGGTGAAGTATCCGGGAGCAATTCCCTTGCCAAGGTCAAAGGCCTTGGATACGCCCTTTTCAAGTCTCTTTTCCATGATCCCGAGTATCTCTGCCGCATCTGCAGAGCTGATGGTCTTCTCCTGTTCAAAGAGCTTGCCGTAAACCTCATCTCTGTAGCCCTCAAGAGCAGCATTTCTGTTATCCCAGAGCTCAAAGTCAGTAGAAAACTTAGTCTCAATATCCTTAAGGTTCTCGATAAAGTCAACTGAATCTGCAGGAAGAGTGACATCTGCGCCAAATTTCTCAATAGCGTTCTTTGTAAATCTGATCATCCTAAGGAGCTCATAGCTCTCGTTCATGGATGAACCGAACATTCCGGGCATTCCGTTAAGAGCATCGTACCAGCCGGGCTTTCCGCCCTCCATCATAACGCCCATACCCTCAGGATCAAGAGCAGCAAACTTGCATGCAGATAACAGGACAAGCTTGGACAAAAGACTCATCTCAATGTCCCTGCCGTCTGCATAGGTCTCAAAGCTGCCTTCTTTTACTGCGTTATCTCTTTTAGCAAGATAGTAGTACTGACGAAGACCGTTTTCAGTCTCCTCGTATTTCTTATGTCTTGGAAGGATCTCTACCTTTGCCTCAAAGGCTTTAACCCTTGTATCTACCAGAAGCTCTTTTTCCTTATCCGGATAAACCTCAAGGAAGTCCTCGATAAGATCAAGGTTGTAGGTCCAGTGATCTGACCAGTAGCCCTCACCGAAATCGCCGTTGATGGTCTCTGAAGCCTTCTCCATTACCTTGGTAAAGAGTTCTTCGCACTCCTTGTCGTTAATGCCCTTCATTGAATCCTTGATGGCAGATACCAGCTCACCCGGTGTAAACGGCTGCTTAAGCTCAACTTCACCGAGGACATTCGGATTTACATTGAACCTGAGCTGCTCGATCTTAAGCGGATTGTAGCCGTCCATCTGGATAAGAGAATAGAATCTCCTTATGTTCTCGTCACCGACTATGCGGCTGAAGAATGTGTCGCACCTTCTGTTCTGGTTGACGTCTCTGAAGTTACCGTTGCCCTGTGAATAGAACTCAGGTGACATTGAGAAGTAGTTGTAATCTCTCTCAAGATCGCCGTGCTTTCTGGAATAAACATAGAAAGTATGTCCTCCGGGAAGTGATATTGGCTTACCTCCTCTGAGGACGTTATCCATGTAGTTGTATCTTGTATAGTCATCAAAGGCCTTGTTTGCTGTTGATGTCGCAACATCATTTGTAAGCTCATCAGTGAGTCTCTCAGCCTCTTCAAACTTCTCTTCAAAGTACTTTGGAGCAATATCTCTTTTAAGGAAATCATCGAAGATATCCTTGTTTCTTACCTGTCCGATGAGCTCATAAAGAGTCATGCTCTCACCGCTGCCAAGAGTCTTCTTCCTCGCAAAGAAGCATGTCGGGAACTCGTTTGATACATTCTGCTCTTTTGTTACAAGCTCGTCATAGGAAGTTCCTGCAAATCCCACTGCCTCTGAAAGAGAGAGGTCATAGCCAAATACAAGTCCGGGATCCACGATAGTGTTCAGCTCATTTCCGTCTTCATCAACGGCAAATCCGAAGTTACCGCCGGGCACTTTTTTAACAACGGCTGAATCTTCCATTGAGAATCTGACTCTGAAGAAAGGTCTCTTTTTATCAGCATCCTCAACCTGCATGTATGCCTTGGTTGTCTGTACCATGTTCTTCATAACATCCATCATACATCCGTAAGGAATAAGCGCAGGCATTCCGTCAAGGACTTCAAGCTCACGGCTCTCAGCACCCGTATTGGTGATGGTCACCATTCTCATAAGAGCACCGATCTCCTCGCCGGGAAGAGTTGCGTATTTGACCTTGACATCAAAGCCGTGCTCATCGTCTTTATCCTCGATGGTAAGAGTATTCATATGGATTTCCATATCGGCATTTGATGTGTTTTTTACAAAGGGCTCATAGACCATTCCTGCAGTCTTGATAAAGGTCCTGAAGCCTGTTCTTGATACGTTCTGATATGCAGTATGTGCGGGATAGAACTCCATGATGCTGTGGTCTTTATCCTGCACGCCAAAGCTTACAACAGCCTGTCCTCTGTTTACGTAGTAGCACCAGATAGGTGTTCCCTTGATTCCTGCAATTCCGGGAAGGAAACTGGCAAAGGGGCTCTTCTTGCCGTAGCCTTTCATTACATCCTTAACTTCATTCATGTTTTTCATTAACACACTCCTCATTAGCTTTATAGATAAACTTCAATTACATGCTTGCCGTCACTTAAAGCATCGATATCTGCTGCCTTAAGAACAGCTCTTTTACCTGCTTCAACTGTGATCTCTTTTCCATCTGCAAAGGCCTTTGTCACCTGATAATCACCAAACTCTTTCTTATCAGGATTGATAAATCTGACCTCAAACTCTTTTCCCCTGAAAGGAAGAGTTATGGCTGCGTTGCCGCTGTTATCAAACTGCTCTGCCACAAGAGCCGGCTGCATTACAAGATCTCCTGCCTCTCCCCTTACGCCAAAGCTCTGGGTAACAACAGTCATCATCATCCAGCTTGCAGCTCCGGTGAGATAATTGTACAGGCCTCTTCCCTCTGCATTGAAGTACTCGGGAACGCCGGGATATATCCTGCTGACCTCAAAGTTTGAGGAAGCCTTGTACAGGGTGCTTAGCGCCTTGAAGCCTTCCTTGGCAAATCCTCTCTTGTACAGTGCGTTTCCGAACATAACTGCCATATGGGAAAAGACAGCTCCGTTCTCCTTATCGCCGTAGGAGAATCCGAACATTCTTCCGAGGTCTGTTCTGAGTGCCTTAAAATCTGTGTTGAGGCGATATCCGCCAATGCCCTCTTTATAGAGGTACTTGTCGGCACTCTTTATGATCTCTTTTACATTTTCTTCCTGTGCCGTGCCTGACATTACAGAGAAAACCTGGCCGGTGAGCATCATTCTGATGTTCTTGCCATCAGGAGTGTCAAACTCGCCCTCAACTCTTTCTCCGTTGTCATCATAATATCCGTTAAACCAGCCGTTTCCTTCGGAGTCTGTTACCCACTCCTTGTCCCTGATCTGGTTCATCATAAACTCTGCCTTTGTCTCAAGAGCTTTAGCGATCTCTTCTAATGAGACTTCCTCTTTATCTCCTGATACTTCATGGGATACCTTGTCCATGTAGTTCATAAGAAGCTCTCTCTTCTTAGAAGGTGAGGAAAAGAGCTCTGTGCCGTCCGCAAAGATAAGATCCTTAAGCTCAGCAGCCAGAGGTGCTGTGGTCTTGCCTGATTCACCGGCGTAGAGTCTTATGTATTTTGCAATATCAATGAGGTTTCCTGCATATCCACAGGTGAAAGCTACGCTCTCTCCCTTGTGGGTTGCCATATCAAGGGCATCGTTCCAGTCTGCTCCGCGAAGTCTGATCTCGCCGTTATCTCCGACATCATAGAACGCAGATACATTTTCAATAAGGATGTGCTCAAGAACACTTCCCTGATATTCAGCGCCTTTTTTGTCCTTCTGAACAACGCCGTAGCCCTCGCTGTACTCTGCATCTCTCTTCTCTGCCCTGCATACAAGCGCATCCTTGAAGTAAGTAGCATTCTCGCCAAGGATCTCAATATCTCCCGTCTGATCCATGTAGAGCTTCAAGGTAAGGAAAGGCCAGAAGCCGTGATCCATCCATACACGCGGGATTCCGTTTCTGTCTGCCTTGAACTCGCCGGGCTTGTCACCGATGATGGTGGCATTTGTTCCGTCAAACCTTACGCCCTTAAAGTTGTCTATGATCATCTTCTTGACACCATCGGGGTCTGTAAGAAGAAGGGCAAGACAATCCTGCCATAAATCTCTCCAGCCTCTTCCGCCTCTTCCGTAGTCGTGATGAGGAAGGAAAGAGCAGCCGTAGATCCTTCTAAGCTGCGGCTGGAAGGTGATCCATTCCATATAGTTATCAAAACCTTCATCCCCGGTCTTAACGTGGATGTTTGTCAGGTTGTTCCAGTAGTCTTTTGTTTCGTTGAAGATCCTGTCTGTATCCTCGCACTTTCTGATAGCTGACAGGGCATCCGCCATGTCTTTTTCCGGATCAATTGTTGCACCGATCGCAAGCCTGAAGGATACCGACTCTCCCTTTTTAAGTGTTACCTTTTCAAACTTAAGGGCTCCGATCATCTCTTTTCCATCCACCTTAAAAGGTGCCTTCTTCCAGGAAGGTGAATCTATATCCAGAAGAGTTCTGGGACGCAGGAAGGTTCCGCCCTCTCCCAGGAAAAGATCTGCATCTGCAATAAACTCTGTTGGTGCTGCTCCATTATTACCCGCGCCAAGCACAAAGTATGTGGTGTCATTTATCTGATGGCCTCTCTCGTCAAAGGACAGAGTGGGCTTAACAACTACGCCGTCCGCACATACATCTGCTCTGTTTAAAAGAGCTGTAACATGCCTGTGGTCTCTTAAATTATCCGCACTTCTTCCGTAGATCGGAATTGCTGCTACAGGGGTAAAAGACACTTCGGAGTCGGATCCGTTTGTCACCTTTATGACCATTACCTCTGAAGGTGTATCAAGCAGTGAAAAGATAGTAACCTCTGCGGATACAGATCTCTTCTTGTCTGTTCTTGTGACTTTCTGCCACATACGTCCGCCTTCTAGGACCACCTCATCCTCAGCATCTGTAAATCTCTGCGCTTCCTGCAGTGCAGATGCTCCGCAGGCTGACCAGAGGCCGTCTTCAAATACACAGAAGAAATTCCTTGTGTCCCTGTCACTGTGAAGATTTGAAATGCTCTTTGGTGCTATAAGAAAGTGGTTCTGATCCAGCTTGGCATCTCCGCCAAAGTCAGGTGAAACCGCACTTCTAAGGCCGGTATTGCCTGCAACGGGAATGTAAAGTCCGCTGCTGTGCTGTGGGTTCTCCATCCTGAAGTCTCCGCCCTTACCGGTAAATTTGTATCCGCTCATGTTAGTTATCCTTTCAAACAGGTATTAGTCAAATTTCAAAATAGTGTTGAGTATACGTCTTGCGCAAGGCTCAATATCCGCTCTTGTGATCGCGCCCATCTCCATGGCCTTTTTAACTCTCTCAGGGAATCCGCAGGCCATCTTAAGATCGTTGCCTGCCTTGATCTCCTTGTAATGCTCTCCTCTGGTCCACCAGTCTGAGGTTACCATTCCCTTGTATCCCCACTCATCACGGAGGATTCCTGTGAGAAGGTCTCTGTTCTCTGATGCCCTGTGTCCGTTGATGGCGTTGTAGGAAGACATGATAGTATAAGGATCTGCCTCGCCTACTATGATCTCAAAGGCTTTCAGATAGATTTCTCTGAGCGCTCTCTCTGAAACTCTTGAATCGCTGTGCTTTCTGTTGGTCTCTTTATTGTTGCAGGCAAAGTGCTTGACACTTGCGCCCACGTTGTTGCTCTGGATTCCTCTTACCATGGCTGCTGCCATTCTTCCTGTGAGGTAAGGATCCTCTGAGTAGTACTCAAAGTTTCTTCCGCACATAGGATTTCTGTGAATGTTGATGGCAGGTGTGAGCCATACGCAGAGGTTGTTCTCCTTAAGCTCCTCTCCGCCCGCACAGCCTATCTGCTCAGCAATCTCACGGTTCCAGGTGCATGCTATAAGTGTTGAGCACGGGAATGCTGTGGTAAGAACTCCAGTCTCGGGAGCGATACGCACACCTGCCGGTCCGTCTGCTGTCTGGGCATTGGGAACCCCGTACTCGGGAAGATTGCCCATTCCAAAGACATTTCCGACACCGGTATTGGGCTGACCGCCTACAAGGTGGATCAGGTCTTCATCTGAGAGCTGAGCCATGAACTCATCAAGTGTCACCTTGCCCTCTGCCACATCAAAGAGTGTCTTAGCACCCTCCTTAAAAGGCCTTGTTAGATAATGCATCTCTCTGCTTCTCTCATATGGAGTAAGAGCCTCTTCTGTTCCGGGCTCCATCTTCTCAAATATACATTCGTTGATATCTCGGGCCTCTCCCAAAGGAAGCTCCTCGTAGCTGCCGTCTGACAGCATTCTCTTTTTAAGGGATACAGGTGCTGCCTTGTGGCTGAGCTTTTGTACTGTGATGTCCTCAGCGTTATCCCATACAAATTCTGTCTTCACGGCATCTCTTACGCTGTTTCCGATAAAGAACTCATAGCTTCCCTTCTCAAGTACGTAAGCCGCCTCATCAACCTTGCCCAGGTCATCATAGGAAGCCATGGCCTTTTTGGTCACTGTAAGTGTTATCTGCTGACTCTCGCCTGCTGAAAGCTCTTTTGTCTTAACGAAGTCACCAAGGGCTCTCTCAGGTTTGCCAAGCTTGCCCTGCGGTGCTCTGAAATAGAGCTGGGCTACTTCCTTACCGGAAACTTTTCCTGTGTTTGTAACCTTTACATCAAAGCTAAAGCCATCCCCGGTCTCTTTTGCCCCGGTAACCGCAATATCAAAGGTTGTGTAGGAAAGGCCGTATCCGAAAGGATAGATGACCTTGTCTTTTGCCCCGGGAATTGTCTCAAAATATCTGTATCCGACATAAACATCCTCTGTATACTCTACATAATCAAAGGATTCATGGAAATTCTCAGTTGAAGGGTAGTCCTCAAGTCTTGCTGCAAAGGTATCTGCAAGCTTACCTGAAGGATTGACATCACCAAGAAGAATGTCAGCTGCTGCATCTCCGCCTTCCATTCCGCCCTGGTTCATATAGAGGGCAGCATTTATCGCTTCGTCTCCTGCAATGAAGCTGCAGTCGATGATCCCACCAACGTTAAGGATGGCAACTACATTTTTGAAGTTGTCCTTAGCAGTCTGTATCATCTCTTTTTCCTTGGCAGAGAGATAGAAGTCTCCGTCTGGGAAGATCTCTGATGAGAAAGAAGGCATGCTTCTGCTCTGAGGCCACGGATTGAACTCCTGATTACACTCAATGCTGCTGCGATCCCAGCCCTCACCTGAAAATCTGCTTATCATAACAATAGCAGTATCAGAAAATGCTGCTGCCTCTTTAAGCATATCTGCAGGAACAGCCACCTCTTCTGTCATTCCGGGACATCTTCCGGATTCATACTGCTTCTTCATCTCATCTTTATATAAATCTATCATGGGTTCAAAGATTGAGACGCCCTTAGCTTTCAGGCCGTCGTACAAAGAATGAATGTAGGCGCAATAGACATCGCCTGAACCACCGCCGCCCTTTACGTAGTCAACGGCTGCTTTGCCCATAAGGACAAGCTTCTTATCTTTCTCAAGCGGAAGGGTTCCGTCATTTTTTAAAAGAACCATTCCCTCCTGTGCTGCCTTTCTGGATATAGCAATGTGCTCGCCACTGCCTGTAATTCTCCTGTCTCCTTTTAAGGGAAGAGCAGGCTGATAATTAAGTCTTGCCCATTTTTGCATAAAAAAAACACCTCCAAAGAATATAGCCACATTTTACCATGTTTATATGGTATGAAAAGAGCTTTTTTTCTATGAAGGTGTGAAAATTCTATAAATGAGCAGAACTATAAGCCGGGTTA
>JAEEGF011812789.1_pt1 | contig 19739 bp, 15 predicted proteins | sample 9134171 | NCBI WGS metagenome assembly JAEEGF01 (sample SAMN16246542, study PRJNA631951) | gut metagenome | biome: gut microbiome; feature: rumen; material: AP-attached | host: Bos | place: Iran: Karaj | collected 2018-10
CCAGTATAATGCCCGAGTCGGCATATACCTGTTCCTTAACTTCTCTGATAAGGCAATAAACATCCAAAGCCGTTGCCTTGCCTTTGTTTATTACAAATCCGGCATGCTTTTCGGATACCTGTGCTCCTCCGACCGAATAGCCTTTCAAGCCGCTCTCTTCTATAAGACCACCGGCAAAAAAACCTTCCGGCCTTTTAAAAGTAGAACCGGCGCTGGGATATTCCAGAGGCTGCTTGTCTCTTCTTTTCTTTGCCAGCTCATCAATGACTGCCTTAATGTCTTTTTCATCTCCTTTTTCAAGAGAGAATTCGACAGCTGTAACTATCAGCTTTTTATCCTTTACGATTGATCTTCTGTAGCCAAAGTCCATCTCACTGTTAGACAAAGTCAGTTCTTCCATTTTTTCCGGATCAAAAAGTACAACTTCCTTCACCACCTGACTCATCTCTCCACCGTAGGCTCCGGCATTCATTACCATTGCTCCGCCTACAGATCCCGGAATTCCTGTTGCGAACTCCAGACCCTTAAGGCCCATTCTGCACGCTGTCATTCCAAGTGTGGAAAGGAGAACACCCGCTTCTGCTCTGAGTCCGTCTTCTGTGGCCTCAATGCCTGCCATCAGAGACCCTATCTCGATTATCACGCCTCTGTATCCTTTGTCGGATACCAGCAGATTACTGCCGTTGCCTATGACGTAATAAGGAACTTCTTCTTCCTTCAAGATTCCCAAAAGTTCTTTAAGTTCAGATCTGCTTTTAACAGAGATATATGCATCCGCTCTACCTCCGACCCTGAAGGTTGTATGTTTATCCATAGGTTCATCGATAAGCAGTCTCTTTTCGTCAATCAGTTCTTTTAATCTGTTAATTGTCTGTTCAGTCAACATATCAGCCTAATACCAGCTTGGCAGCTCCGTATATTCCGGCATCGTTTCCCAATGTAGCCAGAAGGAATTTTGCATTCTTTGCTCCGGGGAAAACATATTTGTCAAAATAAGGCTTCATGTAGTCTATTACAACTTTTCCCGCCTTTGACACACCGCCGCCTATAACAAATACTTCGGGATTGACCACACTGGCTACTGCTGCCAGGCCTTTTCCCAGATACTGTCCATAGATCTCAGCTATCTCTTTTGCCAGTTCATCATCTTCTTTTACGGCATCCCATATGTCTTTTGCCGTAAGATCACCATCCTTACGAAGGATGCTGTCTTTGCTGCTGTCTGCAAGTTTCTTCTTACCGATACGTACAATACCCGTAGCTGAAGCATACTGCTCAAGACAACCGTGTCCTTTACATCCGCAGGCCTCTGTCTCATCGTCATCCAGATGTATATGACCGATCTCTCCACCGGCTCCGTTGGAACCGGCAATAACCTGTCCGTTAATGATAACACCGCCACCTACTCCTGTTCCGAGTGTGACAGCAACCATGTCTTTATAACCCTGTCCGCCTCCGCGCCACATCTCACCTAAGGCAGCAACGTTTGCGTCATTGGCTGTTTTTACCGGTACTCCGAGAAGATCTCCGAGTTCCTTGTTGGGATTGCATTTTCCCCATCCAAGGTTAACCGCAACAAGTACTGTTCCGTCATCTGTTACAGGTCCGGGTACGCCTATGCCTACACCGGCTACTTCCTTCATATCTATACCTTCCTGCTTCATTCTGACTAAGATACTTCCTGCGATATCGGGAATAATATTTGCTCCATTATCTTCGGTTCTTGTGGGAATCTCCCATTTATCAATAACGTTACCTTCAAGATCGAAATATCCCATCTTGACGGTTGTTCCACCGACATCAACGCCAATAACATATTTAGAAGACACTTTATTCTTCCTCCTCTTCTTCTCTTCTCTTTGCAAGAGAACTCTGTACTCTCTCATATAATGCCTGAGCGGCATTGTAACCCATCTTTTTCTGTCTGTGGTTAACCGCTGCTGACTCACATATAATAGCCAGGTTACGGCCGGGTCTGATGGGTATGTTGTGGCAGACTATCTTGTTGCCAAGATATTCCGTATATTCTTCTTCAAGTCCGAGACGGTCGTATTCCTTGTCCTTATCCCAGTCTTCAAGTCTGATAACAAGATCGATATTCTGTGTGTCCTTAACGCTGGATACACCGAACAGAGTCTTAACATCTACGATTCCGATACCTCTGATCTCAATGAAGTATTTTGTGATGTCCGGCGCTGTTCCTATAAGAGTCTCGTCAGATACTTTTCTGATCTCAACAACGTCGTCTGTTACAAGACGGTGTCCTCTTTTGATAAGCTCTATTGCAGCCTCGGATTTACCGATACCGCTCTCACCTGTAATAAGAACGCCTTCACCGTATACATCCACAAGAACGCCGTGTACCGAAATACATGGAGCAAGCTTAACATTAAGCCATCTTATAATCTCGGCTGTAAAAGCACTTGTGGCTTTCTTGGTCATAAGAAGGGGAACCTTCTTCAATATGGCTATTTCTTTAAAAAGAGGATCCGGCTGAAGCTCTCTGCAGAATACTATTCCGGGAATAGGCTCTGACAGAAGCTGGTTGTATATCTCCTTCTTTCTCTTCTCAGACAGACTCTGCATATATGAATATTCAACGAAACCTATTATCTGAAGTCTCGTTGCTTCAAAATGCTCGAAATAACCGGCCATCTGAAGGGCAGGTCTGTTGATATCCGGCTGTGTGATCTTAATTCCCTTAATATCAATCTCCGGAGTAAGAAGTTCAAGTTTCTGACGCTCAATTATCTCTTGTAATTTTACACTTGCCATTTGTAACCCTCTCTTATCGTCTGACTTGTATATGCCCTGTACGCATATAGGCTTATTTTATCATATTACCATGGAAAAATGAATATATCCCTGATGCCGCAGACTCGGGCAATCCGGGGACTTTTCTAAGGGTTTCTTCATCCGCATTTTTTATATCTTCTATGCTGGTGAAATACATCATAAGGGCCTTCCTTCTTGCAGGTCCCACACCGGGAATCTCGTCTAATACCGAATGTACCTGGTCCTTGTCTCTGAGACTTCTGTGGAAGGTTATAGCGAATCGGTGAGCTTCATCCTGTATTCGGGTTATAAGCTTAAAGCCCTCTCCATGTGTATCTATCGGCAGTTCCTCATTGTTAAAGTAAAGGCCTCTGGTTCTGTGATTGTCATCCTTAACCATTCCGCACACAGGTATGTCTATTCCCAATTCCTTAAGAACTTCCAGTGCAATATTAACCTGGCCTTTACCGCCGTCCATCATCAAAAGATCCGGAAACTTGGTAAAGCTTCCGTATACTTCTTCTCTTCCTTCCGCTTTGAGTTCCTTCAATTCTTCCATTCCGTGGGTGAATCTTCTGGTCAAAACTTCTTTCATACAGGCGTAATCATTAGGTCCTGTTACGGTCTTTATCTTGAACTTACGGTAGTCACTTCTCTTGGGTTTTCCCTTTTCATAGACCACCATCGAACCCACATTTTCAAAACCCGATATGTTGGATATATCGTAGGCTTCCATTCGTTCGATATTCTTAAGACCCAGAATCTGTGCTATCTCGTTGACAGCCCCAATGGTTCTTCCTTCTTCTCTCTTGATTCTGTCTTTATCTCTTTCCAGAACTATTTTGGCATTCTGAGCAGCCAGTTCTACCAGTTTTTCCTTCTGGCCAATTTTGGGAGCTCTTATATATACTCTGCCGTTCTTTTTTGAACTGAGCCAATCCACAATCAGATCCGTATCCGACGGTTCTTCCTGTACCATGAGTTCCCTCGGGATAAAGGGAGTTCCGGCATAATACTGCTTGATAAAGCTGGATATCAGTTCCCCTCCCGGAGTATCATCTCCGGTCTTAAGGAAAAAGTGCTCTCTTCCTATCATTCGTCCGTTTCTGACAAAGAATACCTGCACCACCGCATCATTGTCCATGTGAGCAAATGCTATGATATCCTTGTCTTCACCGTCACTTGCTTCTATCTTCTGCCTTTGTGTGCAAGCTTTTACATTTTCTATAAGGTCTCTGTATCCTGCTGCCTCCTCGAAGTTCATCTCTTCCGAGGCTTTTTTCATCTTTTCTTCCAGTTCTTTTGTTACTTTATGATAATTACCGGACAGGAATTCCAATGCCCCTTCAATCTGTTCTCTGTATTCTTCTTTTGTTACGAGATTCTGACAGGGTGCCGTGCACTGACCTATGTGATAATTAAGACAGGCTCTGTCCGCCCAGCTGTTTTTATTTCCTTTTTTGTTGTTACAGGTTCTGAGCTTATACAGTTTGTTAACCAATTCGATTGTATCTTTGACTGCCGCTGCAGATGAATAAGGTCCGAAATAGCGTGACTGGTCCTTTTTCATGTCTCTTGAAAAAAGGACTCTGGGATAATCTTCTCCCAGAGTTACCTTAATATACGGATAAGTCTTATCATCCATGAGCATGGTGTTGTATTTGGGGTGATGCTCTTTGATAAGGTTGTTTTCAAGCACCAGCGCCTCAAGCTCGGAGTCCGTGACTATATATTCAAAATAAGCAATAAGGCTTATCATCCTGTCGATCCACGGACCTCTGCCAACATTTTCCCTGAAGTAGGATCTGACTCTGCTATGCAGGTTTTTTGCCTTGCCAACGTATATGATTTCGTCGTTTTTATCATGCATGATATACACGCCGGGTGCTTTTGGCAGCTTATTCAGTTCTGACTGTATATCAAAATTCTCGTTCATTTCTTAGGCAGTTTAATCAGATTGTTGTGTTTACTCCGTTAACATTACAGTTCTCGTTATCATTCATGGGAATAAGGAGACATTTCTGTCCGTCGATTACTGTTGATTTTATCTGAGTGGCCTTTTCCGGCTTAACTCTTACAACAATATCGTAATTCTTGTTTTCGTCTCCCTGAGTTACTTCTTCGAGCTCTTTCTTTGTCTCTTTAAGCTCGGTTCTCAGTCCCATGACTTCCTTTACAAGTTCTTTCTTTTCTTTTTCCTTGGCATTCTCTTTAAGAGCTTTTTCATCTATAAGATTTACTACGGAAGGAATCTCGTCGGAGAATTCCTCTTTGCATATTTCTTTGATTATTCTGGCGGACTCTCCTTCGATGTCGTTTTCCTTTAAGACTTCCTCTATAGTTGCTTCATCAAGAACGACCTGTGCAATCTGAGAATCGGTCATCTCCACCCCTGTGTCGATCCTGTTGTTGAAGCTCTCCTGTATTCCGATCAAAGCTTCGTCGCCCGCTTCTTCGTCCAGTCCGTAAGCTCTCTTAACTATGCTTGCAAAAGTGTTTCTCTGTTCGGTTGCTGTCCTTTTGGGTCCGCATCCGAGAACATCCTCCACAAATTCAGAGTGAGAATCTTTTGCGTCTCTTATAAAATAATCTACCGCATGTATATCCTGACTCCTGTTATCAAAGGCAGGGAAAAGGAATCCTATTTCAGGTACTCCCACTACCCAGTCTCTGATTCTTGCTCCTATTCTGTTCTCGTCTTTTCTGTATCCGAGACCGGCCTTGGACAGAGCAACGGGACATATTGTAACCAGCAGATATTCGTATACTTCTTCCGATTCGTCGATCTTCTGATTATCACTGGTTCTTGTCATGATATCGTAATTGTCGTGGTACACCAGGATAAGATAATTGCCCACATACCGGAATCCGTCGATGATCAGGTCGTAAAGTCTGTCCAGAAGATCCTCGTTATCAAGGTTACTTTCTCTGAGACCGTATAAGAACTGCTGCTTTCCTCCCGGATTCTCTTCTTCCGAAGGGAATTCCAGTTCAAGTACATTATTGCCTATGGTACCGGTAAGTGTCTTTCTGGCAATCTCGATGTATTTGAACAATTCCTCTTCTTTAAGATTTAAAAAATTCTCGTTAAACTTAAGGACTTTGTTTTTGTCTCCGTCCACGTAACAACCTGCCAGTCTGCTGACCGTACACGATTCCTTTTTATATCTTTTCTTAAGTTCAAGAAGATCCTTTTTTGTCATTTCTATATCTCCGTTCTTTTATTTTGCAAGAGCTTTCTTCTCCAGCGCTTTTTCAAACTTGATATTGATATTGTCTATCTCCGCACCGCTTTGAGCAAAATAGAGGCTTATATAGTTGTCCAGCTGTGCAATTGATTCAATCCGCACCTTCTTTTCAACCCATTCATCTCCCGTTCCGCTTATGGTAATGATTCCCATTGTAATACTGTTCTGCATTACCGTTATTGACGTCTGGGAGAGTTCGCCCAATTTGCTTCTTAATCTTACGGTCATCTCATAAAATCCTATCTGAGGCATTCTTATGGTATACATATTCTCTACACCCGCAGATGTATCGAGTCCCGTAAGATCCAGATCCGCATTATGACCGATTTCTACATAAGGCATAATATTGATAATTCTGCCGTTTCCCGTAGGTCTGTTGACTTCTTCAACCTCGTCTTCTTCTCCAGCACATCTTCTTCCTGCCAGAGTTTTTGAAAGGGCGTAGCAAATATTCTTAGCGTTTCTGAGAAGCTCGCCTCTTGTGATTCTTCCCTCTTTAAGACCCTGGGCAGTATCGTCATCGTTAGCATTGGACTCCGAATCTGAAGTAACCATATAGACATCGTTCTGGGCACGTACCATTACGGTAGTATAGGAAAGCTTGGCATCCCTGCTGCCGTCCTCATTCATTTTTGCCCACCAGTCCGTCATAACAAGACCCTTAAATCCCCAATCTTCTCTGAGAATCTTGGTATTAAGATCATAATTGCCGGCTGTCCATATATTGTTCAGAGGGCCGTAAGTGGTCATTATGCAATAAGCTCCCGCCTTCTTTACCGCCATCTCAAAGGGCTTAAGATATATCTCTCTAAGTGCTCTTGCCGATACCACTGCATCTATGCTGTGTCTGCAGGCTTCCTGATTGTTAGTTGAAAAATGCTTGCAGGCTCCCGTTACATTGTATTTATGAAGACCTCTGAGTTCCGCAACGGCACATGCTCCCGTAAGATATGGATCTTCGGAATAGTATTCAAAGTTTCTTCCGTTAAGAGGATTTCTGTGAATATTGATTCCCGGTCCCAAAAGTACATCTATCTTATTCTTACAGAGCTCCATTCCTTCATACTCGTAGAGTTTCTCTATAAGAGGAAGGTTAAAAGTACATGCCTGAAGAGTACCGTTGGGAAGTGCAAATGCTTCTGCTCCGCAGTCCATTCTTATACCCGACGGTCCGTCGGAACATCCGGCTATGGGCATTCCGAATTCTTCTTTTAATCTCTTGGTCACGCCTCCGAAGGATCCTGCAATACCCGGAGTGACTTTGGGTGAGCTCATTCCTTCTCCACGGCTGATACATATAAGATCTTCATCGGACAATTGGTCAAGATAGCTGTCTGCATCCACTTTTCCGCTCATCAGATCCGCAAAAGTATAGCCTTTGCGTCCTGTGCATGGTCTGTCTTTCGGTCTTGACTGCTTTATCCTCTCAGCAAGATCGTAAGATCTCTTTGGTGCTTTTTCTTTTTCAATGACCGGAGTGTCTCCCGGTTTTATAATGATTCTTTCAAGGTCTTCTACAGGAGTGCAGGCTTCGCTTTCTTTTGATGTGACAACTGTTTTTCCTATATTGAAGCTTCCGATTTCTTTTGCTTCACGTACATTTTCTCCCGCATATATCAGATAGTCTCCTGCTTCCAGCACAAAGCAGTCTTTGTTTCCGGTTACTCCGCTGTCATCAAAGCTCGCCATACTGCTTATGTCAAAATTAATCGTAAGCTGCTGCTTTTCTCCCGGTTCCAGCTCTTCTGTCTTCCCGAAAGCCACAAGATTCCTCAAGGGTTTATACAGCTTACCCTGTGGCGGGTTGGCATATACTTGAATAACTTCTTTTCCGGCACACTTGCCTGTGTTTTCAACAAGACAGTCTACTCTTATCTCGTCAAATTCCGTTATTCCCATAGTGTATTCACATGAGAACTCAGTATATGACAAACCATATCCAAAAGGATATCTCACCTTATCCTTTGCACATGTCTCAAAATATTTATAACCGATATAGATATCTTCTTCGTAATAATTCTTTTCCTTGTTTCCAAAATTCTTGGTGGAAGGATAATCTTCAATACTGTAGGCAATGGTATCGGACAGTCTTCCGCAAGGATTAACTCTTCCCATAAGCACATCCGCAGCAGCATGTCCTCCTTCGGCTCCGCCCTGCCATACGTACATTGCAGCGGAGGGATGATATTTGTCCATAAAACTCATATCTATGATATTGCCGGTATTCAAAATAACCGCAACACGCTTAAAAGCATCGGTTACATCTTTAAGAAGTTCTTCCTCTTCGTCCGATATATAATAGCTTCCCTTTGTGGCAGAATTATCCTTATCTTCTCCGGCGGTTCTTCCCAATATTACAAGGGCTATATCTGACTCCTTTGCTGCTTCCTTAGCCAGATTGTCCGGAAGTTTCATCTCCAGCTGACACCAGGGCTCTGTCGCCCAACCCTCGCCTTTGTCATAGGGATTGTCCTTTATCCATTCTTCATACACGGACAGAACTTTGGGATTGATCTCTATCTCTTCCTCTTTAAGTGCGTCAAGTATCGAGATTACATAGGGCGTATTAACCATTCCTCCCGAGCCTGTTCCGCTCTTGATGTAGTCAGTCTGAACACGTCCGAATATGGCTACTTTTTCATTCTTTTTTATGGGAAGTGTATTATTCTCATTCTGTAAAAGAACGCAGCCTTCAGCTGCCATCTGTCTTGACAGTTTTGCATATTCGTTCCAATCAAGTGTGTATTTCATCGAATCCTCCCAAATGTTTGAAAATCCTGTATGTATGGCAACTTTCTTACCCCCGAGATGTGACCCAGGCACCCTCACGGCACATAGGAGATTCTTCTTATGGCTGCTGCATTCCTGCCCTGACCAGATTCGTAGAGTCCTATTGCGCAAGACCCGGGTCCTCGAAGGGAAGCCGAAGCTCCCATTCATACAGGATCCCTATGTCAATCAGCTCTTGTTTCCGCGAAAACCTTTGCCGTTTTCTCTGTAACAAAATAGCGTCTTGTTATATTATGCCACACCTGGGCGCTAACCCGCAAGACAAAGAATATCTATTTGTTTGTGTTGTTATGTTAACTTGTCTGGCAAGTTAGTTTATTTTATAATTGTCTTTAATATAGCTTATACTTCATGAGGTTGACATGATTATTCACGGCTTTACCAAAACAACTTTACTGGATTATCCCGGACATGTGGCTTCCACCGTCTTTACCGGTGGCTGTAACTTCAGATGTCCCTTCTGTCATAACGGGAATCTTGTTCTTCATCCGAATGATTATCCAACCATAGCCGAAGATGAGATTCTTGCCTTTCTGAAAAAAAGAAAGGGGATCATGTCAGGGGTATGTATCTCAGGCGGAGAACCAACTCTGCAGCAGGATCTGCCTTCTTTTATTTCAAAAATCAAGTCTCTTGATATCCTTGTGAAGCTTGATACGAACGGATACAGACCCGACGTTCTGAAGTCTCTTGTATCAGAGGATTTAATCGACTATGTTGCCATGGATATCAAAGCCGGACGAAACAATTACGGAAAAGCTTGTGGTCTTGATAATGTAGATATGTCCAAAATAGAAGAATCTGCTTCTTTCCTGTTGAAAGGTAATCTGCCATACGAATTCAGGACTACTGTTGTTAACGGGATTCATACTGATGAAGATTTTAAAGATATTGCCATATGGATTGGCGGTGCAAAAAAGTATTTCCTGCAGTCATATACGGAAAAGGACAGCGTCATTGATAAGACATGTAAGTCTTTTTCAGATCGCTATCTGGACCATTTCTTGAATATTGTAATCAAGACTATTCCATCCGCTGAACTTCGCGGTATAGATTAAATAAGGGACGGCGTATGCCGTCCCTTTATTAATTCTATCTTTACCTTCCTTTTGCCGTGTCTATTCTTTCGGCATCGCAGTTCTCCTCATGGAAGCGCTTAAGCATCTCTGCCTCACACTGATTCGCATGATAAGCCTTTAACTCAAACATCTCACTAACCTGTCTGTAAGCTTTTCTCTCATCTGCAAGCTGTTTTGCCAACCAGTCACCGCTTCTGTCATCCCTGAGAACATTGCCTGTTTCCTTGGATATCTTTTTATCAATTCCGAAATTACTTGGCTTTTTTTGATAATACGGTACTCCCGGCTGTGATTTAGGCACGGCTGCGAGTGTAGTAACCGGTCTGCTGACATTTGCCGTCGCAGGCGATGCAACCGGTCTGCTGACTGTTGTCGTAGCAGACTGTATACTCTGAACTGCTTTAACAGGTTCGCTTACATTACTGTCCGTCATAGTAACCGTATTCTCAGAGTAATATGACTGTTTCTTCTTGCTCTCGTTTTCGACTGCTTTAAGTCGATCGGCTCTTTTTACTACCACACCTATTACAATAAATACGACAACTATTAGGCTGATTAATCCATCCATACTTGTCTCCGTATTTTACTGATTGCTCTTAACCGATTCTGCAATTACGCTTGCTGTTCCCGCAAGATTTGCGATTTCAGACGGAACAAATATCTTTGTTGCCTGTCCGTTAGCCATCTTTTCGGCTGCTTCATACTGCTTAATCTTAAGATAAGCACTTGAAGGATCTGCTTCATTGATAAGTCTGATACTTTCAGCCTGAGCACGCTGTACTGCAAGGATAGCCTGAGCCTCACCTTCAGCCTCACGGATTCTCTGCTCCTTAACGGCATCCGCACGAAGAATTGCTGCTTCTTTTTCACCTTCTGCAAGAGTAATTGCCGACTGCTTCTTACCTTCTGCGGTAAGGATAGCTTCTCTCTTCTCTCGCTCAGCACGCATCTGCTTCTCCATTGCATCCTGAATAGATCTGGGTGGCTGAATATTCTTTACCTCGACTCTGTTTACCTTAATACCCCACTTATCTGTGGCATCATCAAGGATAGTTGTAATCTGACCGTTGATTGAATCACGGCTTGTAAGAGTCTCGTCAAGTGTCATTGAACCGATAATGTTACGAAGTGTTGTAGCTGAAAGATTCTCGATAGCTGCAATAGGTCTCTCAACACCGTAAGAGAAAAGTTTTGCATCAAATACCTCGAAGAATACAACTGAGTCAACCATCATTGTAACGTTATCTTTAGTAATAACAGGCTGGGGTTCGAAATCCGCTACCTGCTCCTTAAGGCTTACCTTCTTAACAATCTTCTCGAAGAACGGAACCTTGAAATGAAGACCTGCCGTCCAGCTTGCCTTGTACTGTCCCAAAAACTCAACAACCCACGCATTGGCCTGGGGAACAATCTTGATGCATCTGAATAATGCTACGATTATCAGCGCCAGTATAACCAATCCTACATACTCCATCTTTTAATCCTCCTTTATAGATAAAAAATCCACCCGCGATTATATCGCAAAATATTTATCCATTACCGATAAAGCATCTCCTATCTGTCCAGATATTCAAGATATTCATTTATCATCATGGCTATATCAAAAGAGACCGCATCATGAAAGTTGCGCATGTCCAGACCTGTCTGCTCCTGAAGCCGTTCTATCCTGGCGGTTAGAGCGTTTCTGTTTCTGTACAACTGCCTTGAAGTCTCTGATATATTGAGATTATTGTCAAAGAATGAATTGACTATATCCAAGGTCTCTTTGTCTATATCTCTCATATTGCTGTTGGAAAGGATATCCGATACATATCTTTTGCACATATCCTTAGGAAGCTGATATATCAGAAGACCTATTCCCAGTTTTTCATAAGCAAGAACATTCAGCTGGCTGTAAAAGATTGAGCCCACTTCCATTGCCGCAAGTGCCTGCTCATAGGAACGACGAACATCATCAAGGTAGATGGCCGTCTCACCGTAAGCCACTCTGGCACTGACCATAGCCTCGGTATTAAGAATAGATACCATTTCTTCCGCCAGCTCGGCCACATCTTCTTTTCCTTCGCAGTCCTTCAGTTCCTTGACTACCATCAGAGAATCTTTTCCCAGCGGCATAACCAGATAACCCGAAGCGGTAACATACATACTCTTCAGTATTTCCAATGCCGTCTGTATACTGTCCTCTTTTGTCTCAACAAGGAAAAGAACTCTTCTTCTGTCTGTGTCCAGCTTTGCCCTTGATGCTTTGGCATAGATATCATTTCCTTTTAATTCACCGGTCATTATGGCTTTCAGAGTACTTGCCTTATCCGGTTTGTCTTCTGTAAGTCTAAACATGCTTCCAAGATGAGAAGCAAGAGTCCTTAGCACTTTTTCATCAGCTTTGGCATCATCTGAAACAAGCAGATATCCGGGGCCCTTGTCTTGTGCTATCTTGCATACAAGCTTTCCGCCTTTTGCAAGCAACTGTCCGGAAGTACATTTTTCCGCTAAAGAAGCAATCTTTTCCGAGTCAAGTTGCTTATGGTTCTTGCTTGAGATAAACAGACTGCCTTTTTCATCATAAAGTCCGACTTCGAGACTGTTAATCTCTGCTAATTCAATTAGGCTTTCACGAATTATCTGCTTATTAATCATCTTAGCCTCCAACATTTATGATTATAACATAATTCCGCCTTATTTTTCGCAAAAAAAGGGAGAGCCTACACTCTCCCTCTATAGTCTCTTATTTAATTTGAAAACAGACTAGTTTGTAATGATCTGCTCTGTTTCCTTATCAAATACATGTACCTTCTCAACGTCAAATGCAAGCTTAACCTTGTCGCCGGGTCTTGCAGTTGTACGAGGATCAACTCTTGCTGTGATAGGGAACTCTTCAAGATCGAAGTATAAGAATACTTCTGCACCAAGAAGCTCGTATACCTTAACAGTAGAATCAAATGTACACTTAGCTGTCTCTACGAACATCTCTGAATCATATACATCTTCAGGACGGATACCGAATGTAACTGTCTTTCCGTCATAACCACCTTCAATAAGCTTCTTAGCCTTTGCAGGAGGAAGAGGAAGTGACTGACCTGCGAAAAGAAGGTTAACTTCGTCACCCTTTACTTCAACCTTAGCGTCAAGGAAGTTCATCTGAGGTGATCCCATGAATCCTGCAACGAAGAGGTTCTGTGGCTTATCATAAAGGTTCTGAGGTGTATCAACCTGCTGGATAACACCGTCCTTCATAACAACGATTCTTGTACCAAGAGTCATAGCCTCTGTCTGGTCATGTGTAACGTAGATAATGGTTGTGCCAAGTCTCTGATGTAACTTAGCAATCTCAATTCTCATCTGTACACGGAGCTTTGCATCAAGGTTTGAAAGAGGCTCGTCCATAAGGAATACCTTAGGGTTACGAACGATAGCACGTCCCATGGCAACTCTCTGTCTCTGACCACCTGATAAAGCCTTAGGCTTACGATCAAGGAGCTTTGTAAGGTCAAGAATTCTTGCTGCTTCCTTAACCTGTCTTTCAATCTCATCCTTAGGTACTTTACGTAACTTAAGACCGAAAGCCATGTTGTCAAATACTGTCATATGAGGATAAAGAGCGTAGTTCTGGAATACCATTGCGATATCTCTGTCCTTAGGCTCTACATCGTTAACTACTCTGTCACCGATCTTGAGTTCACCGCTTGTGATATCTTCAAGACCTGCAATCATACGAAGAGTTGTAGACTTACCACAACCTGAAGGTCCAACGAAGATGATGAATTCCTTGTCTGCGATCTCAAGGTTAAAGTTCTTAACGGCTTCGAATCCGTTAGGATACTTCTTGCAAATGTTTGTTAATGTTAAACTTGCCATTTTTTATTTTTCCTCCTACAATTGTAGATTTTTGCTTCTAAAAGATATTATACTTTCCGTCTTTGCATAAAAAAATAAGCAACCTGCTTATTTTTTTTACATATATAAGACAAGTTGCTTATTTTATTTATTTCTTTTCGTTGGAATCTATATCATCCGTAACTCTTATGCTCTCTACATCCGCCAATTCCTTGCTGTAGAATACCAGCTGATTCTTACCTCTTCTCTTTGCCTCGTACAAGGCTTTGTCGGCACAATTATAGAGATCATGGAAATTACCTGCATCCCTTGGGAATATTGCCGCACCGATGGATGCGGTTGCGGAATACTGTACATAACTTCCTGCCTTAAACTGATGGAAGAAGTTGGTTATTCTTATACTTTCCCTTTCAAGCTGTTCATCACTCTTGATATTCTTAAGGAAAAGAACACATTCGTCTCCGCCCACTCGAACGATTATATCACTTACACGGAACTCATTTCTTAACTGATGGCCGAGTGTGCTTAAGACTTCATCACCAAAGGCATGTCCCATTGTATCGTTGATCTTTTTGAAATTATCTATATCGAACATGAACATCAGACACTGTGAATCCGGATTCTCATCCATGTATTCCTGTATCTTACGTTCTGTTGCAATCTTGTTGTTAACCTCTGTAAGAAGATCCGTATCTGCCTTGTCGGCAAGTTCCTTACTCTCTTCTTTTGACTTGATCTTTGTTGTCAGAGACAATGTCAAGAGAAGAACAACGAATGCTCCAAGTGTTACAGTAAGACTGATAAGGAGATTTCTTGGATTGTCCATCTCGCTCTTTATCTCGGTACTCACGTAAGACTGATTCATTATACATACAAGCTGCCACTCACCTATACCTATGGGTGCAACACTGATGGTCTTGTTCTCATCGCCCTTAACGGCACTGAATACCATGGGTGTCATTCTTGTAACTCTTACCTCAACCTGAGACATTGTAAGCTCACTCATGTTTGACGCAGATAGATTGGCAAGGAAATTATCTCCGTTTGTAAAATAGCTGTCAGATCCGGAAGCGCTTACTATTGTTCCGTCACTGGAAATAATCGCATAAGAAGGATGTCCTCCGTACTCTTTTGTAGGCAGATCTCTCTCAACCGAATCAAGACCCGCATAGAGAACAATGCTTCCTTTTCGCTGCCCTTTTATGGTCATGGGAACGATGGTTACAAAAGCTTCCTTACCCTTGATACCGTCATCCATTGTATGTGTCTGTATAACATTTCCCGATATTGAAAAATACGGTTCATTAAAGAGCTTTACACTCGTTCCGTCGCTTGCCACTCCCGTTCCGGTGGTATCAACCAAAGCAACGAGATATGTGCCGGGCACATTGTTGCAGATGCTGTGCGCATAGTCCTTCCAGCTGTCGGATGCGGATAATCCGGAAACATCAATTATGGATGCTGCACCCTGACCACCCGTAGATACCTGCTTGAGAACGGAATAAATAGACTTTGCATAAGTCTCCGTCTCTTTGTTCAACTTTCTGTTAACGGAAGTTCTTGCATTGGTTTCACTTTCAACACCGAACTTACTTACCAGAACAACAAGAACAACAATAAGTATCAAAACGGGAATGACCCATCTGACAATTATCTGCTGATTATATTCTTTGTTCTTCTTCTTCTTGCTCATCCCTATTCCCTTGGTCTTCCGCATCAATTACATCTACGTCAGCCTCTTCATCAGCCGGTTCCAGCTTCTTGAATATCTTACTCCATTCAAGACTTGCTATATATGCAGGGCCCGAAAATCCCAGCAGCAATATGATTGGAAACAGTCTGAAGGATATTTCTCCCCAGGCCAGTGAAAAAAACGGCAATGCAAACAGTATTACGAATAATATTGTCTGCGGCAGGTTGATTATCGCAAGCATAGCCGAATTCTTAACGGTTCTGCCTATTGTATTCTCAAAGTGTGACAGCATCGGGTATATATATACCATGACGGACACAGTAAAAAACATACATGCCACTACAGCCACTATTACATATACCGGAAGCATATCGGGATATCTTCTGTTGATCAACATGTCGGCCGCAAATATTGCTATAACCAAGAGGTTAATCAGCCATATCTGTGTCGCCTGCTTGAAATTCTCCCTGAATGATTTGAAGAAATCTTTCCAGATATACGATTCTTCTTTTCTTACCATCTTGACCGTCACGTAATATAGGGCGGTCCACGCCGCACCTATTGTGACAATCGGAAGACAGCAGATTAAAAATAAAATATTCAGTCCTATAAGATCCGCAAGCCTGCTTAAAAAAGCAATTACCGGATTATCAAAATCAAAAAGCTTCTTCATTATCTGTTATCCGTTTCAACTCCATACAAATAAATTATAGTACTATTTTGCTATTTTTGGCAATGACTATATATAAATCAATCCTATATTTTGATTTCCATCGGAGTATATATCATGCCGTCCGCTTCAGTCATTTTTCCCATATCCTGAAATCCTATTGAATGATAGAACTCCGTAGCATAGGGTGCCGCATTCACGGTCATTCTACCGTAAGTCGAATTATTTCTTGTATCTATCGCCAGTTCTTTAACCAGTGAACTTCCTATTCCCATCTTCTGAAAGGCCGTATCTACAAAAAGAAGCGAAATATGATTTCCGCTTCTTCTTGATATAATTCCTACTATTTTTTCTTCGCACACGGCAATAAGAAGCTTGTAGCTTCCTGCTTCAAACATTTCTTTTAATCTGGGGCTTGTGACAAAATCAGCAAACTGCTCTGTTCCCTTTTTTCCGTATTCCTTTGATTCATATTTAAGAAAGACTCTAAAGGCAAGCTCCATAGCCGTATCCCATTCTTCGGATACAGCTTCTCTTATGAAATATTCTTTACCGCCATTAGCAATATATCTCATTTCCCCTTAACCTACTGAGATTCCAAGTATTTTACTGAAAAGCTTTCCAAGATGAATTCTGAAATCCTTGATGTAATCAAGAATGGTTCTCTTTGCAGCGCTTTCCACCTGCTCAGCCGCTTCTTCTATCAGCTGCTGCTTGGCTTCATCAACGGCCTTATCGATTGCCTCTTCCATATTGCCGTCGAGATCGCCTTCCATGCTCTTGTATACTTCATCCACTTTTTCAACAAGCTGGTTCTTATCAAGACCAAGACTGTTGACAGTGTTCATGATTCCGACTATTCTCTCTTCTTCTCCGGATGAGAATTCCACTCCGTATTCCTCTTCGGCCTTTTTAATGGATTCTCTCACGTCTTCTTCTGTATCAAGATCTCCGTCTCTAATCTGATCCTTCAGGACTTCAATCATCTGATCGTAGGTCTCTTTGCTTATGCTTTCACTCTCTTCTGCATAAACAGGATTTGCAGATAAGACAGATAGCGCTGCTGCCACAGTTACAGCAAAAAGAATGTTTCTTTTTTTCATATCATCCTCACTTTACTTTAAGGCTGATCCATATCAGATATGGCCCTCAAACCATTCAAGGACATCCTGCATAACCTGCTCTTTGTTAAGCTCGTTGAGCAATTCATGCCTGTCTTCCGGATAGCACTTGTCAGTAATATCTTTTATTCCCAATTCTCTGTACTGGTCTATTACTCTTTTAACACCTGCACCGTATTCTCCCGTGGGATCCTCCCCTCCGTATATGAACATTACGGGGAAATCCTTGGGAATCTTTTCAAGAAGACTCTTGTCATAGAGTCTTTTACTTAATTCTCTTAATGTTTCAAAGCCGTTCACGGTAAAGAGAAAACCGCAATAAAGGTCTGATATATATTTGTTAACTATTACTTCATCCCTTGTCAGCCAGTCAAAAGGCGTCTTTGCGTCGGGAATTCTTTTGTTATATGCAGAAAATGCCAAAGTATTCAGCAAAACACTGGGGTGCTTCTCTCCCTGGAAGAAAGTAAGCATAGCAATAAGCACCTTCATTACTCCCAGTAATGCCTTGGGCGTCATAAGAGTACCTGATATAACCGCTCCCTTTACTCCTGTACCGTATCTTGTAAGGTAGTTTCTGGTAATAAGGGAACCCATGCTGTGACCGAATATAAATACGGGAAGTGTGGGATACTCACTCTGTATTGTTTTTTTCAGCCTGTGAACATCTCTTACGACAACTGTCGCAGGATCTCGGTGACAAAAATATCCTTTTGGATTCTCTCCCACAGATCCTCCGTGACCCAGATGCTCATTTCCGGCTACAACGAAACCGTTATCACAAAGGAATTTGGCAAAAGCTTCATATCTGTTCAAATGTTCTGCCATTCCGTGTACAAGTATTACTACAGCTTTGGGCTCGGTATCAGGCTCCCATTTAACACCGTGTATCTTGCTTTTTCCGTCTCTTGAATCAAACTTAAAATCTGTTCTTTTCATTTGCCACCCCCCGTCTGGGTTAACTTATCTCTGCTCCCGAAGGCATATCCTTTTCAGGACTGATAAGTGCAAGCTTGCCATCTGCATCTTCCGCGCAGAGCAACATTCCCTCTGATTTGACACCTGCAAGAGTTGCCGGCTTAAGGTTGCAAAGAACCATAACCTTCTTGCCCACCATCTCTTCCGCAGAATAGTGCTGCTTAATACCTGACACTATCTGCTTGGTCTCAGATCCGATCTTAACCTGTGAACAAAGAAGTTTCTTCGATCCCTTAACCTCTTCACACTTAAGAATCTTGCCTACTCTGAACTGCAGTTTAGCAAAATCGTCATATTCTATCTCCGGTTTTTTCTCCAGATCTATACCTTCTTCGTCTTCATCTGAAGATATACCGTTTTCTTTTGCATATTCTTCTCTCTGCTTTTCCTGTATCTCCTCGACCTTAGCCATAACATCTTCTGCTTTCAGTCTTGCGAAAAGAATCTGAGGTTCGCTTGTTACTTTATTACCGGATTCATATAAACCGAATGTATTAAGACTCTCGTAAGGTCTCTCTTTAGCACCAATCTGCTCAAGAATCTTTGCAGCTGTTTCAGGCATATAAGGCAGTAAAAGATTGGCGCCTATGCATATTGATTCCGTAAGGTTGTAGAGTACTTCGGACAATCTGTCTTTTTTCGCTTCGTCTTTGATAAGTACCCAGGGCTCTGTCTCGTCGATATATTTGTTGCATCTTCTGAACATAGCAACTATCTCTGAAATTGCATCGGCTACTCTCATTTCTTCCATCTTTGCACTTGCCTTGTCACGTGCTGCCGTTACAACTGCCTTCAGATCATCATCCACGGCTTCGCTGGCGCCTGTTTTTGTCACTACTCCGTCGAAATACTTGTTGCTCATGGATACGGTACGGCTTACAAGATTGCCGATTATATTGGCCAGTTCCGAATTGAATCTTTCGATGACCAGATCCCATGTTATTGTTCCGTCATTCTCATATGGCATCTCATGAAGTACAAAATATCTTACCGCGTCCACGCCGAAGAGATCTATGAGATCGTCTGCGTAGATTACGTTGCCTCTTGATTTGCTCATTTTCTCTCCGCCCTGAAGCAGCCAAGGATGACCAAATACATGAAGAGGAAGCTCTTCACCCAGTGCCATAAGGAATATGGGCCAATAGATCGTATGGAATCTGATGATATCCTTTCCGATCAAATGAAGATCTGCGGGCCAGAGTTTTTTATACTGATCCGTACTGTTGCCTTCTGCGTCATATCCTATTCCTGTAATGTAGTTGGTAAGCGCATCGAGCCATACATATACAACATGTTTATCATCAAAATCTACGGGGATGCCCCACTTAAATGATGTTCTTGATACACAAAGGTCCTGAAGTCCCGGTAAAAGGAAATTGTTCATCATTTCGTTTTTACGTGACACAGGCTGTATGAATTCCGGATGTTTGTTGATATGCTCAATCAGTCTGTCGGCATACTTGCTCATCTTGCAGAAGTACGCTTCTTCTTTTGAGGGCTTTACATCTCTTCCGCAATCGGGGCATTTGCGGTCTACCAGCTGAGACTGTG
>JAEEGF010025508.1_pt1 | contig 19737 bp, 14 predicted proteins | sample 9134171 | NCBI WGS metagenome assembly JAEEGF01 (sample SAMN16246542, study PRJNA631951) | gut metagenome | biome: gut microbiome; feature: rumen; material: AP-attached | host: Bos | place: Iran: Karaj | collected 2018-10
CTCAGCGGACGTTACGGTCCCTATCTGGCATACGACGGCAAGAACTACCGCCTGCCCACGAACCTGCATGCGAAGGCTGCTGAGCTGACCTACGCAGAGTGTATGGCCATCATTGAGAAACAGAAGAAATGAAGCGCATCATCCTGATAGGCTATATGGGGTCTGGCAAGACCACCGTGGGTAAAGCACTCTCGAAAGAGACTGGCATGATGTTCTATGACCTCGACTGGTATATCGAGAGTCGCATGCGTAAGACCGTCTCGCAGATCTTTGCCGAAAAAGGCGAGCAGGGTTTCCGCAAAATAGAATATAATATGCTACACGAGGTGGCAGAGTTTGAGAATGTCATCATCAGTTGCGGAGGCGGAACACCCTGCTTCTTCGACAATATGGACTATCTGAACCAGCAAGGTGACGTGGTCTATCTGAAAGCTTCGCCAGAGACGCTCTACAAGCATCTGCTCATGGCAAAGATTGAGCGCCCGCTGCTGAAGGACAAGAGTCCAGAGGAGCTGATAGCCTATATCACGGAACACCTGAAAGAGCGTGCGTCCTTCTATGAGAAGGCCCATTATACACTTGACGTTAACGTGCTCGACAACAACGACAAAATAGCCACCAGCGTAGAACGCATCAAATCATTATTATCCCTATAAGGCCTATAAGGCTCATAAGACCCATAAGTCATATAAGACCCATCAAACTATGAAGAAATGGACCATCGACGACTCTAAGGAGCTGTACAACATCAATGGCTGGGGCACCAGCTACTTCGGTATCAACGAAGAAGGAGACATCTATGTGACTCCTTGTAAGGATGACACGCAGATAGACCTGCGTGAGGTGATGGACGAACTGTCGCTACGCGACGTGCAGGCCCCGGTACTGCTACGCTTCCCAGATATTCTCGATAATCGTATTGAGAAGACCTGGAGCTGTTTCAAGAAAGCCGCTGAAGAATATGACTACAAGGCCGAGAACTATGTAGTGTTCCCCATCAAGGTGAACCAGATGCAGCCCGTTGTCGAGGAGATAATCTCGCACGGCGCTAAGTTCAATCTGGGTATCGAGGCTGGTTCCAAGCCTGAGTTGCATGCTGTCATCGCTGTACAGTGCCAGAGCGACTCCATTATTATCTGTAACGGTTACAAAGACCAGTCGTACATCGAACTGGCCCTGCTGGCACAGAAAATGGGTAAACGCATCTTCATCGTTGTAGAGAAGCTGAACGAACTGGATATCATTGCCCGTGAGGCTAAGAAGTTGGGTGTGCGTCCCAATATTGGCATCCGCATCAAGCTGGCCAGCAGTGGCAGTGGCAAGTGGGAAGAGAGCGGTGGTGATGCTTCTAAGTTCGGACTGACCAGTGCCGAACTGTTGGAGGCCCTCGACCTGTTGGAGAAGAAGGACATGAAAGACTGTCTGCGACTCATCCACTTCCATATCGGTTCTCAGATTACGAAGATTCGTCGCATACAGACCGCCCTGCGTGAGGCTTCACAGTTCTATGTGCAGCTACACAAGATGGGCTATAACGTTGACTTCGTAGATTGTGGTGGTGGACTTGGTGTCGACTACGACGGCACACGCTCACCATCGAGCGAATCGTCTGTCAACTACTCCATCCAGGAGTATGTCAACGACTGCATCTATACCTTTGTCGATGCTGCCAACAAGAATGACCTACCCCACCCCAACCTGATTACAGAGAGTGGTCGTTCACTGGCTGCCCACCATTCGGTACTCGTCATCGACGTGCTGGAGACAGCATCGCTGCCTGAGATGCCTGAGGAGTTTGAGCCAGATGAGAATAGCCATCAGTTGGTTAAAGACCTCTATGAGATATGGGACAACCTCAGCCCACGCAACGTATTGGAAGACTGGCACGATGCCGAACAGATTCGTGAGGAGGTACTCGACCTCTTCTCACATGGCATTGTTGACCTGAAAACGCGTGCAGAGATTGAGGCGATGTACTGGAGTGTCTGTCATGAGATTCACGCTCTCGCCAAGAACCTGAAACACGTTCCCGAGGAGTTAATGAACATTGACAAGCTGTTGGCAGACAAGTACTTCTGCAACTTCTCGCTATTCCAGTCGCTGCCTGACTCATGGGCCATCGACCAGATATTCCCCATCATGCCTATCCAGCGTCTGAACGAGCGTCCTACACGTAATGCCACCATCCAGGATATTACCTGCGACTCTGACGGAAAGATAGCAAACTTCGCTACCAACCGTCATAACTCGCACTCGCTGCCTGTACATACGCTGAAGAAGAACGAGAAATACTATCTGGGGGTATTCCTGGTGGGTGCCTATCAAGAGATTCTCGGTGACATGCACAACCTGTTTGGCGACACCACTGCAGTACACATCTCTGTAAAGGATGGTGCCTACCATATCGACCAGATATTCGATGGTGAAACTGTTGAGGAGGTGCTGGAATACGTGCAGTATAACCCCAAGAAGCTGGTACGCCAGTTGGAGATATGGGTGGCCAAGAGCGTCAAGCAGGGTAAGATCTCGCTGGAAGAGGGTAAGGAGTTCTTGAGCAACTACCGCTCAGGCCTCTACGGATACACCTATCTGGAATAACTCGTTATATCGAAATATCGATAATAAATATGAAGGAGAAACTAACCATAGTTAAAGTAGGAGGAGCTGTAGTAGAAGACGAACTGCAGCTCTCTCAGTTATTACGCGACTTCTCAGCCATTGAGGGTCGCAAGGTACTGGTACACGGTGGTGGTCGCAAAGCTACCAAGATGGCTGAGCGTCTAGGTATCGAGACTCAGATGATCAACGGACGACGCATCACCGATAAGGATATGCTGGAAGTGGTCACAATGGTGTATGGCGGACTGGTCAACAAGAACCTAGTAGCTCGTCTGCAGGCCAACGGTGTCAACGCCCTTGGACTAACTGGTGCCGACGCTGACGTTATCCGCAGTCATAAGCGCCCAGTCAAAGTGGTAGACGGTTCCCCCGTCGACTACGGTTTTGTTGGCGACGTGGACCGCGCTTCAGGCTCAACACTAGGTCACCTCATTGAGGCAGATATCACCCCCGTGATGGCTCCGTTGACACACGATGGCGAAGGACACATCCTTAACACCAACGCTGACACCATCGCCTCAGAGACAGCCAAGGCGCTGGCTTCGCTCTATGACGTGACGCTCATCTTCTCGTTTGAAAAGAAAGGGGTACTGAGCAATCCCGATGACGACGAGAGCGTTATCCCTGTCATCACCCATGCCGACTTTGAACGCTACAAGGCTGATGGCACCATCAGCGGTGGCATGCTGCCCAAGATAGAGAATGCCCTCAGTGCCGTTGACGCTGGTGTCAGTCGTGTCATCATCACACTGGCTACAGCCATTGATGGACTGCACGGAACAATTATCCAATGAAGCAAATCAGTTTCCAGTCCGATATCCTGCCGTTGAAGAACGAGCTCTACAGGATGGCACTCCGCATCACAATGAATGCTGCGGACGCTGAGGATGTTGTGCAGGAAACGATGATGAAGGTGTGGAACCGTCGCGACCAATGGGACCAGATAGAGTCCATTGAGGCCTTCTGCCTGACCATCTGCCGTAACCTCTCACTAGATAAGGTACGACGTATGGACAACCAGACACAGTCGCTGGATGCTGCCTACGACCCTAAAGACCAGGGTGTCGCCTCCAACCCTGAAGAGCAGGCCATACAGAGCGACCGCATCCGACTGGTACGTCAAATGATCAGTCAGTTGCCTGAGAAACAGCGCAGTTGCATGCAGTTGCGCGATATGGAGGGCAAGAGCTACAAGGATATTGCCACCATTCTCGACATCACGGAAGAACAGGTGAAGGTCAATATTTTCAGGGCTCGACAAACAATTCGTGAAAAATTTAAGAGATTTCTGTAACTTTCTGTTTTAACAAACGTCTTTAATATAGAAAAAGGCAAAAAGTATGGACTACAAGTACATCGAACAACTCATGGAGCGCTACTGGAACGCTGAGACTACTCTCGAAGAGGAGAGCATTCTGCGTTCTTTCTTCCGCCAGGAGAACATCCCTGCGGAGATGGAGTCTCTGCGCGCGCTCTTTGCCGACGAGGCAACAGATGAGGTGTTAGGCGATGACTTTGATGCCCGTATGTTGGAGATGATTCGCGAGGAAGAGGCTCCCAAGGCAGTTAAGGCCCGTGAGATTACACTCACACGTCGCCTGATGCCGCTCTTCAAGGCCGCTGCCGTTATCGCTATCATTCTGACGATTGGTGGTGCCCTGCAAGCACCCTGGGACAACAGCTGGAACACACCGCAAGACTATGCACGCATCCAGCAAGACATCGACAGTGTAGCTGCCGTCAGTCCCATCCAAGCCGAGAACATGAGCGACTGGTCTGCTGACAGTACCAGCATCCTCATGGAAAGGCCCAAGAACTAGATTTTTTCTATGCTTTCTCTATATTTACAAATCAATGTTAGTTAAAACACCGAAACTGTGAAGTTTCATTTCTCTCAAATTTTTCATAACATACTAACGAAGAACGGGCTGCCCTACTGATGTGTCAGAGAGCAGCCCGTTCAAATAAAATATAAGGGTAAGTGAGTATGGTTTCAGAAAAGTTTTGTAACTTTGCATCCGCTTATGAACAGACTATTGTATCATCTTGTAGCCTTCGTCATCGTGGCGGTATGGGGAACGACGTTCGTTTTCACCAAACTACTATTGATGGCAGGACTAACAGCGGCACAGATCTTTGTGTGGCGCTTCATGATAGCCTATATGCTATTGTTGGCCTATGCGGTGGTGTTGCACTGGCTAAAGAGACGCACCTTCAGGCTCTTTTCTTCTACTTGGAAAGATGAGCTACTGATGCTAGGACTGGGTGTGACGGGTGGGTCACTGTACTTTCTGGCGGAGAATACGGCTATGGTCTATACCACCACAACAAACACATCGCTGATAGTCTGCCTGTGTCCGCTATTTGCCTCGCTGCTCATCTCCATGTTCTACAAGTCGGAACGGCTTCACGGCATCCAAATAGCGGGAACACTGATGGCGGCAGTGGGTGTAGTCATTGTGGTACTTAATGGCCATTTCGTGCTTCATCTGTCACCATTAGGCGACACACTGGCCTTTGTCGCCTGCCTGTGTTGGGCACTCTACTCGCTATTGCTAATACCCGCCAACAAGCGTTATGATATCGTATTCACCACACGCAAGGTGTTCTTTTATGGTCTGGTGTCGATGATTCCGTATTTCCTCATCAAGCCAGAGGAGGCCGACACCTTCACCACTGCAATGATTCAGGCGTTCACCTTGCCTGTCATCCTAAACCTATTGTTCTTAGGCTGCATAGCGTCGATGCTCTGTTTCCTGACGTGGAATTGGGTGATGAAGAAACTAGGAGCTGTGGTGGCAACGAACTACGTCTATTTCAATCCCGTCGTCACTGTAATCTTCGCCTGGCTTATACTCTCAGAACGCATCACCGTTTACTTCCTTGCAGGTACGCTACTGATACTGCTGGGAATGTTTGCCCTGAATAAAGGAGGAAAGAAAGAAAATAGGTAATTGGGACTATAAACGTCCTGTCTCTCTGTAACTGAAATAGTTACCGTCAGTGAGGATGACGTGATCCATGAAGTGGATACGCATGAGTTGACAAGCCCGTTGTAGTTGGTTGGTCAGGTCGTTGTCTGCAGTACTAGGACGCAGGTTGCCAGAAGGGTGGTTGTGGCAAACGGCAATGATAGTGGCATTGGCAAGGACAGCCTCACGCATAATGATACGGATGTCAACACTGACCTCGGTAATGCCGCCATGCGAGATGCGTACCTTTTTGATGAGTCGGTGGTTTTGATTCATCAGCAGGAGCCAGAACTCTTCGACGTCACAATCCTGAAGAACAGGATGCATGTGATTGTAAATCTTGGTGGCCGTCCCCAAGTCAGGACGCTCCTCAGGCTTCTCCATCTGACGACGCTTACCCAGTTCGCAGGCTGCAAGAATGGTGATGGCCTTCGCCTCACCGATGCCATTATACTGCATCAGGTCGTGGATGGTCATCTTGCCCAGCGTGTTCAGATTGTTGTTGCAATCTGATAGAATCCGCTTCATCAGCGTTACGGCGTCTTCCTTAGACGACCCCGAGCCCACAAGAATGGCCAGCAACTCTGCATCGCTCAAAGCCTGTGGACCCAGTCGCTCCATTTTTTCGCGAGGACGGTCGTCTTCTGCCCACTGATTGATATTCAACTTGTTGTTCATGGCATATTTAATTAATGACAGTGCAGAGCTTCTGCACGTCTTCGTCGAAGGTCTCTTTGTTGAGAGCCTTGTTCTTGATGATAGAACGGCAGTTGTAGATGGTTTGGGACGAGAGGAACAGCAGGCTGGCAATGTCGGCAGTGTTCTTTACACCTAAACGGATGAGGGCATACGTACGCAACTCAGTATTGAACGTATTCGGTGACTTTTGCTCTATTCGCCCTTCAGGTTTTAGCAGTCCATTAAACTCGTCGACAAATGTTGGATAAAGTTCTAAAAACGCTTTGTCAAAGCGGGTGAGAAAAGTCGCGGCATCCTCTTCTGAAATACGCGTAGAGGAGAATGTTTGCAACAACTCTTGTGCCTGATTAGCCTTGATTTTCCGCTTCACAAGTGTCTGGTACTTGTTCAACTTGTCGATATATTTTGCACAAAGGTCTATATAGATACTGGCCAGTCCCTCGCGCAACCTGTTTGTATCTACGAGTTTATCATTCAACTTATGCAGTTGAGCATTCAGTTGAGCCTGGCGCTCATTACTCTCAGACAACTGTCCATTCAAACTTGTCAATTGGCTGTTACTGACAGCCAGCTCTCGACGACGAGAATGTAGTTTGCGATTCTGGCGGTAAATGTAATAGGCTGTTACAAACAAAGCCACTAACAACAAGGAAATGAATAAGACAGAATAGCGCAAGTGACGATTTTGTTTTTCTATCATTACCTGATAGGTATTCATAATCTGTGTCAGGGTACGTGATATCTCCAAGATGCGCAATCGGTTATTGTAGAACTTAGCATCTTCCATGGATATATTAATATAGGTTTCTGCCCGTTCCACATCATCGAGTCCCTTTTCAAACAATATGGTTGCTAATATCTTCATAGCCACGGTCTCCCTCGTGCAGCAACGCAGGTCTGCAAGGACGGCCATAATGAGATATTGCTCATATTGTTTCTGGTCATGGTCGGTATTCAGATAGTTACCTGCCAACGCATAGCAGGCCATCGCATAGACGCGCGAATTGGGATTTCCATGGCTGACCACATTCTGATAATGCTGTCGGGCCTTCATGGGGTCTGACTTGATATAGACATAATACTCACCCTTATAATAATCATAAAGAGGATTGTCGACATCTAAGTAATTCATACCCTGTCCCAGATATTCCTTGGCTTTTCCCCAATATCGTGTACTATACGGTGTGTCATGGGTATAAGATGCCCAATAGGAATAGATGTGAAAAGCCGTTATATAGTATCTGAAAAGCATCTGTTGGTCAATGTTTAGCGTATCGAGACGATCCAAGTGTTCTTTCGCTTCCACATACAATCCACCGATGGCAAGTATTTCAGCCTTATGAATATTAAACAGTTCCGTATAATGGGAATCATTATACTTAGTTGCCAGTTCTATGCCTCGGTCAGCATAGGTCATGGCTGAGTCGAATTGGAATACATAATATTCTTCATACAGTGCGTCGAGGGTCTTCAGGATAGCCCTGTGCTCAGTTTCATGACTGACAAGATCCTTCAGATGTTCTATCCGACCCTCCTTTTCCTTAAAGAATTGATCTCGCTTTGCAATAGCGTTATCAAGCTCATCCAGCAACTGTCTGGTATCAGCAAAGGCCGTGACAGAAAACACAAAGGCAAGTAATATAATCCAAGTTCTAAGCATCGTGTTTGGTGTTTTGTTGACAAAATTATAAATAAAAAGCAGAAGTCAATTCTTTACCATCTCATTTTTAACAATTGTTATAAGTTGCTGATTACCAATGAAACAGAGATTCATTCCTTTGCCACATTTTTACTATTGGATTACTATTAGGTATTATTATAGGAATTTTTGCATATCTTTGCATCAAAATTCAATATAACCAAAAACAAGAAAGAATGAACAAGATGAAGCAACTTCTGAAAAGACGTTTAGTGGCCAGTCTCTTATCACTGATGATGCCATTGAGCCTCCTTGCACAGAACATCCAAGTGCAAGGTATCGTGAAGGACCAGACAGGGGAAACTGTCATTGGTGCCACCGTAATGCAGAAGGGAACGTCCAACGGAACAATTACCGACTATGACGGCAAATTCACACTGAACGTACCTTCGAAAGCCATCCTGGTTTTCTCCTACATCGGCTTTGCCACTCAAGAGGTAGCTGTAAATGGTAGAGCAAACTTACAGGTTACTCTCAAAGATGATCAACAGGTACTCAATGAAGTGGTGGTCATCGGTTATGGTACGATGGACAAGAAAGAATTGACATCTGCCATTTCTCATATCAGTGAGAAAGATTTCCTTACCGTCAGTTCGATGGACCCCTCCATGATGATTCAAGGCAAAGTGGCAGGTGTGTCGATTACCAACACGGGGTCTGGTGACCCTAACAATCAGGCCAGCATTCAGATTCGCGGCGTTAGCTCGCGTTCTGCAGGCTTAGGTCCGCTGATTGTTGTTGATGGTGTTCCTGGCGGTAACCTTACAAACATCAATCCCAATGACATCGCATCATTCGACATCCTAAAGGATGGTGCAGCTTCAGCCATCTATGGTACACGTGGTTCAAACGGCGTCATTGTGGTGACTACCAAGAAAGGAAGCAAGGACGGACACTCTCATGCCTCCTACTCCAGTCAATTGTCGTGGGACTTTATCAATAAAGAGCTAAAGATGATGAACGCGCAGGAATACCGTGAGGTACGTATGGGCTGGGGAGACTCCGGCGTTGACTTGGGTGGTAACATTGACTGGCTCAACGAGGTGAGTCGCACAGGTTTCGCCCAGCAGCACACACTAACGCTCAGCGGAGGTAACGACAAGAACAACTACCGCATCAGTGCCGACTATAGAGATGCTCACGGTATCGACCTACGCTCCGGGCGTCAGGAATATGGTGCACGAGCAGCTATCATGCATACCACAAAAGACGGTCTGCTGACCATTACAGCTAATATTGCACCTCGTATCATCTATCGCGATGCTGCAGACTGGAGTGTGTTTAAGGATGCCATAGAGGCCAATCCAACCACACCATTGATGGATCCAAACGATCCCGTACATTACTACAATTTCCAGGGTCAGGTTGTGGGCAGCAATCCCGTAGAGCGCCAACTCCTGGAAACCGACCATGCCGACACGAAGCTCCTTGACTGGGATGCTACCGTTAAACTGAACATTCTTCCGCTCTTTGCCAAAGAAAAAACGAGCAACCATACACTTACCACGCAGTTGATGTTTGCCGACCACCAGTATGACAACGACAACAGTAGGTTCCGTCCCTCCACCAGCACACAGGCTGTGAATAACGGCCGGGAGGGTGAAGCCAGCCGCTCCTATTCAAAAGAGAGCCAGTACGTCGTGGAATGGCTCACCAACTATACGGGCAGCTTCGGAAAGCACCACGTCAAGGGAATGGCAGGCTATTCCTACCAGTATTCACGCTACTCCGGTTTCAATGCAGAGAACAAAGATTTTCCCAATGATGGTCTTGGTCCCAACAACCTGGGCTCCGGTGAATATGCCAAGGAGGAAGGTGAGGTACTCATGGGTAGCTATAAGAACGATTCCAAGCTTATTGCTTTCTTAGGGCGTGTCAGTTATGATTACGACGGCAAATACCTCTTCACAGCATCTATGCGTCACGAGGGCTCATCGAAGTTCGGTGCAGACAACAAGTGGGGTAATTTCCCTGCTGTTTCTGTTGGCTGGCGTATCTCGTCGGAGAATTTCATGAAGTCTCTGGCTTGGATTGACGACCTGAAGATTCGTGCCGACTATGGTGTCACCGGTAATCAGGACTTTGGTAGCTATCTGTCCCTGAGCACTATGACGGGCTTCGGTTATTACTTCTATAACGGTAAATACTTCCAGGTATGGGGCCCTTCAAAGAATGTCAATCCAGACCTAAAGTGGGAGAAGGGAAAGAACTGGAACATCGGTCTGGATTTCTCACTTTTCAGAGGCCGCTTCTACGGTTCGTTTAACTACTTCTGCCGCCGTCAGCAGGACCTGCTGGGAAGCTATAAGGTTTCCGTGCCTCCCTATCTGTTTGATGAGACCTTCGTCAACGTGGGTACCATGAAGAATACCGGTTTTGAGGTTGACCTGAATGTCAAGGCTGTTAAGAGCAAAGATTTCGACTACGATATCAACTTCGTTGGTGCTACCATGAACAATAAGTTCGTTAGTTTTAGCAACTCTGAATATGTGGGCCAAGACCACTACGACGTAAGTGGTACTGAGGATCCCTACCCATTCTACAACCTACAGCGTATAGAAGAAGGTGAATCGTTAGGAAACTTCTATATGTGGAAGTATGCTGGACACACTCCTGAGGGCGAATGGCTGGTTTACGACAAGGATGGTGATATCATCCGAGCATCACAGGCCAGTGATGACGACAGGCAGAAGGTAGGCAACGGTATGCCAAAATTTACGATGTCAATGACCCACAGTTTCCGCTACCGCAATTTCGATCTTGCGCTATTCTTCCGCGGAGCCTTCTTCTACGATATTTTCAATATCCATGATTTTTACTACGGAACACGTAACTTCACAGGCAACAGGTTACAGAAAGCCTATGGTAAGAATTACGACATTTCCGGTTCCGCAAACCCTGTGGTGTGCGACTACTTCCTGGAGCGTGGCGATTATCTGAAACTTGATATGGTCACCTTGGGTTATACCTTCCGTCCCAAAGACTGGAAATTCCTTGAACGCATACGTATTTATGCAACTGGCAAGAACCTGGTGACGCTGACCAAGTTCAGCGGTGTCGATCCCGCCAGCTATCAAGTAAACGGTCTGACTCCTGGTGCCAGCAGTTCACGTACCTACTTCCCCTCTACACGTCAGCTCATCGTTGGCCTACAAGTGGATTTCTGATAATTCATAGTTCAATAGATAATGAAGAAGACAATGAAAACCATACATTATTATATACTTGCAGCGGTCATAGGACTGAGTGTCATGACTAGTTGCACCGATCTGGACGAAACGCTCTACGATCAGGTAGGAACTCAAAACTACTATAACACCAAGAGTGACGTTGTCCGTGCCACGTTCCGTCCCTTTGAGCACGCTTTTTGGAGCATTCAGAGCCGACACGTGCTGAATGAGTTAACAGCCGACCAACTCATCACTCCCACTCGAGACGGTTGGTGGGACGACGGTGGAAAATGGCGACGTCTGCACTACCACGAATGGAATGTGGAAGACGGTGGTGATGCCCAGTCAGAATGGAACGGCTGCTTCCAGGGCATTATGCAATGCAACTACGTCATCGAAGACCTGGAGAAACTCGATGTCTCACGCTTTGGTTTCTCACAAGCAGAATTTGACAACTTGAAAGCCCAATGCCGCGTATTGCGTGCGTGGTTCTACCTCCGTCTCCTTGACGGATTCCGTCACGTACCTTTAGCCGTCAGCTTCAATGACGTTAGCAAGAATACCGAGACACAGGTTGAACCACGCGTCATTTTCAACCTCATTGAGAGTGACCTGAAAGAGTGTCTGCCCTTACTGGCCGAGAAGACAGTCTTAGGTGGTAACAGCTCTCTGCAGGGGCAGTGGACCAAAGCAGGAGCAGCATCCCTGCTGGTAAGACTCTATCTGAATGCCAAAGTATATATAGGCAAAGAGATGTATACAGAGTGTGCACAGGTTGCCCAAGACATTCTTGATGGTACCTATGGTAATTACGCTATAGCAGACCGTTGGGATGCAGCATTCGACTGGGACAACGATCTCTGTGATGAGGTAATCTTCGGATTTCCCGCAGCACCAGGTTATAGCTACTGGCACTATCAAGGCGACACCTATTGGTGGACCGTGCCAGCACGTGCACGTTACTATCTGAAAGACTCGAAGTGCAAGGCTGGCGACCATAACACAAAATATGCCGCCTCGCCCAGCTATGCTCCCGACGGAAAACTCATGACCTACGAGTTGGGCATGCCTATTCAGAAGTTCCGCAAATATGCCAACGACGAACGTCTGAAACTCTACAAGAATCTTGGTAACAACCGACGTGAGGGTCTGTTCCTCTATGGCTATTTGAACTACACGGATGAGTCGGGAACTTCCAAACGCGTTCAGGCTCCTGAAGTGCCCTATGACCTCTATATCCGAGACGCTGTAGGCAAGTTCCAGAATCTGGCACCCACAAAATGGCTGGCCATCCCCACCAGTACCTTGCGAGATGGTGATCACAACTCTGGATGGCACTTTGCAAAATATCCGTTATATAGTGATGACGACGCACACCAGATGGAGAGCGACTACACGGAAATCCGACTTCCAGAGATTATCTACTCGCTGGCCGAGTGCAAATTGCGAGCAGGTCAGAAAGCAGAAGCCGGCAAACTACTCAACACAGTACGACGTCGTAACTATCCTGAGACAGAATATGCCTCGGTGCTCTATCAGCCAGAAGGTGCTGCAACACTTGACCTTCAGGAAATGCTTGACGAATGGGGTCGTGAGTTCTTTGCTGAAAGCCGTCGCCGCATAGACCTTATCCGCTTTGGGAAATTCTCTTCTGGCTCATGGTGGGACAAGATTCCTGATAGTGATAACCATACGGAGATATTCCCCATCATGCGTCCCATATTGAATGCGAACTTGAAGCTGGAGCAGAATCCGGGATATAATAAATAATAACCGAAAAGTGACAAGTGATATGAAACCCATGAAATATTTACTGGCAGTCTTTGCTGCCCTGCAACTGACAGCCTGCGACAGTGAAAAGTCGCTGAACATCATCGAGGGCGAACTACCTATTAAAACCACAACACTCTATATGGTAGGTGATGCCACGCCCAACGGTTGGAACATCGGTAATCCGACAGCTTATGAAGCCACAGCTGAAGACGCCCTTGTCTTCCAATGGGAAGGTCAGCTATATAAAGGCGAGATCAAGCTCTGCCTCACCACAGGAAGCTGGGAGGCTCCTTTCATCCGTCCTACCGTAGCAGGTACAGAGATTAATAAGACCAACATCACTAATGCCAAGTTTGCCATGCATGCCGGTGACCCCGATGACAAATGGCTTGTTACCGAGGCTGGCAAGTATCGCCTGACTTTCGACCTGCGTCACTGGACAATGTCGACAGCCTATCTTGGCGAACCAGAAGCTCCCACCAAGGACCCGATAAATGCCGAAGCCGTCTATATCGTTGGTGACGCTACACCCAATGGATGGAATATTGACGCTCCTACACAGCTTACCAAGCAGTCGCAGTACATCTTCACCTATGAAGGGGCATTGACTGTAGGTGAGTTAAAAGCCTGCACACAGACTGGCGACTGGGGAGTTCCCTTCATTCGACCAACTTTTGCTGATTGTAAGATTAATAAGGATGGCGTAGAAGATACCGAGTTTAACTATACGGCCAACCCTGACGACAAGTGGAAAGTGACCGTAGCAGGTAAATACCGCCTCACTTTCGACCTGGAGCATTACACGCTTGAGGCTGAGTATCTGGGCGAGCCCGATGCTCCCTCCAAGGATCCCATCAATGCCGAGGCCGTCTACATCGTAGGCGATGCCACACCCGCCGGCTGGAATATTGATGCTCCCACACAGTTGACCAAGAAGTCACAATATGTCTTCGTCTTTGAGGGAGAACTGATTGCCGGTGACATGAAAGCCTGCATAAAGATCGGCGACTGGGGAGTACCCTTCATCAGACCCACTTTCGCTGAATGTAAAATAAGTAAAGAGGGGGTAGAAAATAGTGATTTCGTCTTCGTTGCCAACCCCGATGACAAGTGGAAAGTGAGCGTAGCAGGCAAATACCGCCTCACCTTCGACTTGGAGCATTACACCCTCAAAGCTGAATATCTGGACGGGGGCGGCACTCCCGCCAAGGATCCTATTGACAGTGAGACACTCTATATGATTGGCGATGCCACTCCCAACGGCTGGAGCATGGATGCCCCGACAGCTTTCACCCGTGATGCGTCGAACAAATATCTGTTTACTTGGGAAGGGAACCTGACGGTTGGTTCGATGAAAGCATGCCTGAAGCCCGACGGAACATTCTCTTGTCCGTTCTTGCGTCCTTCTTCAGCAGATGTAGAGATTTCTGCCAGCGGAGTAGCTTCTTCCGACTTCGTCTACACCACCAATCCTGACGACAAATGGAAAGTAACAGAGGCTGGTACCTATCATATCACCTTCGACTTGGAACATTATACCATCCAAGTAGTGAAAAAGTAACATTGAAACGACATGAAAAGACTAACAACAATGAAAAAGATGATGATATTGACAGTGGCACTGGCTGCCATCAGTCTGTGCTGTGCCTGCAAAGACGAAGTAGAAATGCGCTATCCGCCCAAGTACGAACTGCCTGACCTGCCAATCGTTGAGGGCATACATGATGGAGTGAAGGCACCACTATACTGGAGCGTCTATGAGTATTGCATAGAACAGGAAGCCCAAGGCGTAAGCAATAGCGCCATGGACCTCACGGAGGAGCAGTGGGATAACATCATTGACTGGGTAGCCACCAACCTGAAACCCTACGGCTACGACATGATTTGCACAGATGGCTTTATTCCCATGCTTGCCAAAGATGCTTCTGGCTATATGACCCATTATGGTTCGGTAGCCCTGAAAGACCTTGTGGCAAAATGCAAGGCCAAGGGTCTGCGTCTGGGTGTTTACGACAATCCGCTATGGATTCACGGTCCACGAGAAACAAAGATAGAGGGGTCTGACTATATCTTCGGCAACCTCTATTATAATGGTTCGACGACTGTCGTGAATCCCAAGGCGACTGACTTGTGGTTCGACTGGGCCGTGGCAGAGCAACCTGGTGCCAAAGAGTTTATCGACGGCTTCTTCAAACACTACAAGGAGTTGGGCGTGGAGTTTATCCGCATGGACTTCTTGTCATGGTACGAGGACGGTAAGGACCGATACTCTGGCATTGTAGGACGTGGCTATGGTCGTGCCTCCTATGGTCGTGCCTTGGCTTATATCGCACAGTCAGCTAAGAAGTATGGCATCTTTACATCACTTGTTATGCCTCACATGTACAACGATGCTGAGGTGGAGGCCCGCTATGGTAATATGACACGTATTGTGGCCGACACGGGTGATGGCGGATGGTATCACACCTCCAATCACGACAAAGGAAAGTCATACACCACATGGCCCAACTGCATGAACCAGTTTGATGGCTTCGCCTACTGGTCACACATCGCTGGGCGTAACAAGGTCATTCTTGATGGTGACTTCCTCCGCTTGAACAAATACGATACCGATGCCGAGCGTCAAACCGCAGTATCCTTGCAACTGATGGCTGGTGGACCTGTTGCTGTAGCTGATCAGCCGAGTACCATCGGAGCTAACACCGTTTTCTATACTAATAGCGAACTGCTGGAACTCAACAAAGACGGCTTCGTTGGGAAACCATTGAACGATAAGATTGGACTACAAAGCATGACATGGTATGGAAAGATGTCTGATGGAAGCTATGTGGTTGGGCTTTTTAACCGTAGCGATGCAACAGCAACCCTATCGGTAGACTTCAGCCAGCTGGGCATGAGTGGCGAAAAGAGCATACGCGATCTGTGGACACACACAGACGAGGGGACTGCCACCTCTCTCTCTGCCACCATTCCTGCCCACGGCTGTAAGATTGTCAGATTGAAATAACGAACAAAAACACATGTATCAAATGAAAAAAATGATAGCTACAGTATGCGTATTCCTATCAATCGCTACTGCAGCAAAGGGAGAGACTGTCACTTCACCTGATGGAAACCTCAGCGTCACGTTCTCACTGACGGCACAGGGGGTACCTACCTATCAAGTCGATTACAAAGGTATAGCAGTTGTAAAGCCCAGCACACTGGGCATTGAGCTTAACGAAGAAAATTCGTTGATGGATCATTTCCGTGTCAACAAGACCTCAACATCCACCTTTGACGAGACATGGAAGCCTGTATGGGGTGAGGAAAAGGAAATCCGTAACCACTACAACGAGTTGTTCGTCGAGATGGAGAAACCAGAGAACGGACGTTTTATGAACCTGCGTTTTCGTGTCTACAACGATGGTGTAGGATTCCGCTATGAATTTCCGCAACAACAATACCTCCCATACTTTGTGGTTAAAGCCGAACATACACAGTTCGCCATGGCGGGAGACTATACATCCTGGTGGATTCCTGGTGACTACGACACGCAGGAGTATGACTACACTGAGTCACGTCTCACTGAGATAAGAGGCCTGATGAAATCTGCCATCTGCGACAATGCCTCGCAGACGCAGTATTCACCAACAGGTGTACAGACTTCGCTGCAGATGAAGACCGACGCAATGGACATAGACGGTGAGAGACGAAGTCTCTATATCAATATCCACGAGGCCGCCTTGGTCGACTACTCCTGTATGCACCTTGACTTGGACGACAAAAACCTGGTATTTACCTCACAACTCACACCTGATGCGCAAGGCAACATGGCACACATGCAGAGTCCCTGTCACACTCCCTGGCGCACCGTGATGGTTGTCGATGATGCACGCAAGGTGCTGGCATCACGCCTCATCCTCAACCTCAACGAGCCATGCAAACTGGCAGACACCTCATGGATTAAGCCAGTGAAGTATATCGGTGTATGGTGGGAAATGATAGGTGGCGGCAAAGCATGGTCATATACCAATGACCTGCCGTCCGTCAAGATTGGTGAGACCGACTACAGCAAGGTAAAGCCTCATGGCAACCACCCTGCCAACACCGTCAACGTGAAGCGCTATATCGACTTTGCCGCCAAGCATGGTTTCTCGCAGGTCCTCGTTGAGGGCTGGAACATTGGTTGGGAAGACTGGTTCGGACACTCCAAGGACTATGTCTTCGACTTCCAGACACCCTATCCTGACTTCGATCTCAAAGGACTTAACGACTATGCTCATGGCAAGGGCGTACGCCTGATGATGCACCACGAGACCTCTTCCTCTGTCCGTAATTACGAACGTCATCTGGATGCTGCCTACCGCCTGATGGACAAGTATGGATACAATTCGGTAAAGAGCGGCTATGTAGGTAACATTATTCCGCGTGGAGAGCATCACTATGGTCAGTGGATGAACAATCATTATCTGTACTGCGTTACGGAGGCTGCCAAGCATCACATCATGGTCAATGCCCACGAGGCTGTTCGACCAACAGGACTCTGCCGAACTTACCCCAACCTTATCGGAAATGAGTCTGCACGAGGAACTGAATATGAATCATTCCAAGGCAACAAACCCAGCCATACCACAGTACTCCCCTTTACACGCCTGCAGGGAGGTCCCATGGACTACACACCAGGCATCTTCGAAATGGACATGAGCAAGGTGAACCCCAACAGTCATTCGCATGTCAATTCTACATTGGCTCGTCAGCTGGCTCTCTATGTCACCATGTACTCTCCGCTGCAAATGGCAGCCGATCTGCCCGAGGTGTATGAGCGTTTCATGGATGCCTTCCAGTTCATCAAGGATGTAGCCATCGACTGGGACGAAAGTCGCTATTTGGAGGCAGAGCCCGGACAGTATGTAACCATTGCCCGTAAGGCAAAAGGTACTAACAACTGGTTTGTAGGCTGTACCAGCGGTGAGAATGGTCATGCTTCCAAATTGGCACTCGACTTCCTGGAACCTGGTAAACAGTATGTGGCTACCGTTTATGCAGATGCTCCCAATGCCCACTATCGTACCAATCCGCAGGCTTATACCATTCGAAAGGGACTGGTTGACGCGAAGACGATACTACGGTTGAAAGCTGCACCTGGCGGTGGATATGCCATAAGCATCATAGAGGTTTCCAAAGCAGAGACAAAAGGCTTGAAGAAACTAAAAATCTAATTCGTTTCATCTTTTATTGAATTCATCTTCTCAAGGAGGGGCTTTTGCTCCTCCTTGATTGTTGTTATAGGTCTATCTCGACGCCTTCAACTAATAGTTGAGCAATTATACAATATTTACCAATCGGTACTTTGCCACAATCGTATTGTGTTGATTGTTAACTAATTGCGCGATTACCGAATTTTGCACACTTTACTATTTAACTACTAAGCGATATAACGAAACAAAATAATTGCGACTTTTGCAATCGAAACAACAAATACTAATAGTTTACACTAACCCTAATGTATTATAGATTATGAAAAAATTTACTTTTCTGTTTTCTACTGTAGTGATGGCATTTATTTTCTTTGGTTCAGTACAGGCAAAGGACATCACAATTTATGTGCAGGCTGACCAACAGCCGAACATCCATTTTTGGAATGTTTCTAATGAGAGTACAGAATGGCCAGGACAGGCTATGACTTCCACCGTTTCTGTCAAAAATCTGCAGGGCGAGGACATAACGTTCTACTATAAGACGTTTGCTAACCTGAGTGACGATGCAGCCATCAGTTTCCTGTTCAACTACAATGGCGATGCCGACAAAACTGCCGACATCAATGGCATCACCGAAGATCATTATTATTTATTTAAAGGTAACCATGAGTACGAAGACATCACTGCCCAGTTTAAGACCGTAGTGGATGCTGAAATCGGTGCTGTGCAGTTGCCTGGTAGTTATTGCAACTGGAATGGCGACAATGCTCCAATGACTCTGACCGACGAGAAGACGTATACCATTACTCTAGATTTGAGTGGTGTTGACGAAGACTTTATTACCTTCAAACTGTTGGTAAACAGTGGAAGCAACTGGCATTGGCTGGGATGGAACAACGTTAAGGTGGAAGCCCCCGAAGGATGGACGCAGGAGGCTGCATCAGACGGTAACATCCAGCTGAACCTGACAGCTGCTGGTACTAAGCAGTTCACTTTCACTGCCATATTCGGAGGTGGCGACAATGCCTCGGCAAACTGGACGCTGAAGATTGCTGCCAACAATCCTTCAGGCATCAGCACACTCACACGCTCCCAGAATGCATCCTCCCCCGTCTACGACCTCAGCGGTCGCAAGGTTGCACAACCTACCAAGGGTCTGTATATCATAAACGGACGCAAAGTAATTGTCAAATAAGAAATTAGTAAAATACGAATAAGCAATGAAAAAACTAACATTTCTGTTAAGCGTCGTCGCATGGCTCATGGCTATGCCTGTGATGGCAGCAGTAGATGATGTGTTCACGTATGGCAATCTGAAGTTCAAGGTTATTACGGATGACGAAACAAAAAAGGAAGTACAGGTTATCCGTCCTGTTGCTGCGCTCTCTGGCGATGTGGTCATTCCCGACCATGTGACAAATAATGCCGTGGAATATTCTGTCGCATATATCAAAGGCGGTGAAATTGATGAAGGTTGCGCCTTCCGTGAGATGAACGACATAACCAGCATCACCATTCCCTATACGGTATATTCCATGGAGTTTAGTGCTTTTTTTCACTGCACAGGACTGAAATACGTCTTCAATTATGGCTCTATGGACCAGATTGACGGTTGGACGTTCAAC
>JAEEGF010408113.1_pt1 | contig 19733 bp, 13 predicted proteins | sample 9134171 | NCBI WGS metagenome assembly JAEEGF01 (sample SAMN16246542, study PRJNA631951) | gut metagenome | biome: gut microbiome; feature: rumen; material: AP-attached | host: Bos | place: Iran: Karaj | collected 2018-10
CGAAGTTGATGTAGAAGTAGCCGTCGAGTTTCTTGTTGCGGATGGGGTCGCGCAAGATGCCGATGGCGGCGCGCACGTACTTGAGTTCCACAAGGATGTGGTCGCGGCTCATGCAGTTGAGGAACGGCCCCTCGGGGAAAAGCGTGGGACGCGGCTCTTCCGCAATCATCTTCTCGAGGTTCTCGATTTCTTGCACCAGGCGGCGTTCGTGAGCCTCCAGGGTGCGGATGAGTTCCTTGTTCTCGGCACCATACAGGAAGGCGAAGCCGAGCGTCCTCGGATCGTCGTTGAAACCGGTCAAATGCTTGAGGACCTCCTTGCGGAGGACTTCCCTGCCCTTGTCCGTGATGTTGAAAACCATGCGTTCGGGCCTGTTGCCGTCGCGTTCGGCATGGCCGACAATGCAGCCGTTCTTTTCCAGCGTAATCAGGCGGTTGTAGATGGTAGACGTGCTGATTTTTGCCCAGCGGTCCAGTTCGCGGACGCGGACTTCGGTTATGATATCGTACCCACTCCGTTCATGTTCCAGAATGAGCCCCAAAAGGACAAGGTCGTATCGATTCATAAGTGTACCTTCTATTCGACAACAGGCACAATTTTTAGCCTATTCCAATTTGGAATATACATAAAAAATGGGGTCCAGGAGCAAAAATCGTCAAAAAATGAATTTTTTGTGACCTGCCTAACAGGGGAAACCCTAGACGGGGTTGTCGATGTCGACAAACCTGGCGGGGATCCCGAGGTCTTTCTGGACCTTATCGGCCAGGGCGCGAACGCCGAAAATCTCGGTGCGGTGGTGCCCCGCCGAGACCAGGTTGAAGCCCATTTCCTCGCACAGGATGGGGACGGATTCCTTGATATCGCCGGTGATAAAGGCGTCACAGCCGAGCTTCACGGCCTCTTCGATGCCGCTAGCCCCGCTGCCGCTGCAGATAGCGACCCTGCGGATGGAATCCGAGCCATACATCAGGGCGTTCTGGACCCCATGCTCGAAGGCTCGGTTTGCAATTGCGACGAACGCCTCGCGGGTAACCGGGGAATCGAACTCCCCTATCCAGCCGACGGGCTTCTCGCCCTCGACCATGAACCCCTCGACCACCTTGAGGCCGAGCACCTTCGCGATAAGCGCGTTGTTGCCGAACTCCGGCTGGCCGTCGAGCGGCAGGTGGTAGCCGTACAGCGAGATACCGTGCTGCATCAGGCGGCGCATGCGCTCCCCGAACTTCCCGACGAGGATGCGGTTCTCGTTAACCCAAAAGCCGTTCGGATGGTGGACAAAGATGCAGTCGGCACCGTCTTCGATGGCTGCATCAATCAGGCGGTCACGGAAAGAAACACCCGTCACGATGCGGGTCACCTTGTCGGAAGCCTCCACGCTGAGGCCGTTGTTGCAGTAGTCCTTGAAGGCCTGCGGCTCGAGCAGGCCATTCAGCCAGGCGGAAAATTCAGAGAGTTTCATGGCGTTAAGATACTCATTTTCAACGCAATTTGCAACAGAGCTACTTTGCAGCCATTGCGGCAAGTCGCGCCTGCACCTCGGCAATCTGCTCCGCAGGGAAATTCATATCCTTCAGAACGTCAATAGCTTCGGAATGGCCCTCAGTCAAACCTTCGGTTTTACCCTTTATCACTCCTTGCGCCATACCTTGCGCCATACCTTTTTCCATACCTTGTGCCATACCTTGTGCCATACCTTGTGCCATACCTTTTTCCATGCCTTTTTCCATGCCTTGAGCCTCGCCCTTAAGCCAGGCTTCAGCCATAATGGCATCGTATTCATGATGGTCGAACATGTTTACCTCCATGGACTTGAGCAGTTCGGGTTTCACATGGCTCACACGCAGCCGATCAAGAGCCTTCGCAAAAAGAGGATCCTCTGTCGCCGGCACTTGAAGCGGGCCCCTAGAAATAAGCTGGAGCCAGAAATCCTCACGGGAATTCACTCCGTTACGGATGCGCATAAAGTTGGGTAAGTCTACCACAATATACCTATTTTTCGTCAAGAGCGGTAGCGCCCCACCCTTCTGAACATCATTCTCGCTGTAGACCGACCAAGTATCCTTGAAAATATCCTTTGAACTGAGTACGGAAAAGTTGCAGAGCCAAATAGAAACCGTTTCCGGCAACTCGTAAAAACGGTACTTTTGCTCCTTCTCGCTCAGCCGCATGAAATATTCGGACTTGTTGAAGTCGTGCTTGCCGCGTAACGTGAGGTAAGCGTTGTATAGCTGCATCCGGTCAAAAAGGAAGGCGTGCCCGCGATTCTGCATTTCAATGTTGATGAACCGCCTGTCTCTGGTGGATACCCACGCATCAAGGCGTGCGGGGTCGTTGTCCGGCATGAAAATGTCGAGAGGCTTCTCGAATTGATATTCAAGATCCGTGATTTCGTGATCATGATCGAGTTGCAACAGACTGTTGAGCACGTCGCGAATAGTTTCCTTGTCGTCCATGAGAACGCGGAAGGGTTCCGCATAGCAGGGAAGCAAGAATTCCTCGCCGTTGGAGTTCCTGACAATATACGGTTTCTGTTTTTCTTCCATTGACATTCCTAAAGTTTTCAGCCATCGCGGAATTGCGGGGCTCGAATCATTAAGACGTTCTAACGGGAGATTTTATCCTGTAAAAAATTTTTAGAGACCTCTGCATACAAAAAGGGCGGGCCATGCGGCCCGTCCTTGGATAATCTATGAGATAAGAAGCTTAGTTCTTGACGCAGCGGACTCCAATTGCATAAGATTTATACAAAGATACATAGTCATGATAGAACTGGAAATAATACGCAGTTTTTTCAGGGGGATTTTGGTCATCCGTAGAACCCTGATACGAAGTCCAGACCATTTCACTAGTAGAACAGCCGTACTCCCCATTGGTAATGCAACCTCCATTTTGGCCCGTACTCTTATAATCCGAATTACCAGCCAATATATCCATCTCGTTATAGTTCATCACGTGCCAACCGCTCGGGCAGACGCCCTGAATCTTGGCATTCTTTGCGTACTGGCAATTGTAACCATATCCGCATTTCGTTTCAGCCTGATTCATGGCAGCAGCCCACTTGTAGAAACGACCATAAGTATTGCAGTTCCCCGAAGAAGTCGTGGCAGTACCACTGCCGCCACCACACCAAGAAGAGCCGACCAAATTGCTGTTATTAGAATCGTAGTAGTTCAAGTTCGTTGTCATGATGCTACCGACACCGCTAACAACCATGTACGGATAAATCTTGTTGTCACGGGTATCGCAGAACTGGTTGCCAGGATTGTACGATTTACCACCGCAAAGTACCGCAATGGTGCGGTCGTAGCAGAAGTCCACCGCCGGGTTATAAGCCGTACCGGCGCAGTATGCCTTGGCGATGGTCGTCGAGGACGAACCGCAGGTGACCGTGATATAGGCGGAATTGCTGGGGTTCGAGACCGAGCAGCCAGCGCCGTTGGTACCGTTCGTAATCGTCACGGGGCTGGAGCCGGGGCAGGTAATCTTAACACCGTTCGTAACAGAGGAGGCAGTGCAGTTTTGGCCAGCGGCACCCTTCAACGAAGCAATCCATGCAGCTTCGTCAGTAATTGTCGGGTCGAGCTCCTGGGCAATTTCAAACGCGGACTTACCAGCGTCACCCTTTTCGCCGTTCAGCACGACGCCCACGGAGTCACCGCCGCAAAGAATCTTATAGCCGGTAGAATCTTCGAGAGCGACAGCATTGCAGCTCTTTCCATCGCCATCGGTGCCGTCCTTACCGTCTTCGCCGTCCTTACCATCTTCGCCGTCCTTGCCATTCTTGCCATTGACGCCGTCCTTGCCGTCCTTACCATTGACGCCGTTCTTGCCGTCCTTACCATCCTTACCGTCGGAACCATCCTTACCGTCGGAACCATCCTTACCGTTCTCGCCGTTCTTGATTACGCCCACGGAATCGCCGTCACAAATGACCTTGAAACCGGATTCGTCCTTGAGGGCCTTCACGGCACAGCTCGTACCGTCCTTACCATCAACACCGTTGATGCCGTCCTTGCCGTCTTCGCCAGAACAGGCGAAAATGCTAAACACGAGAGCAGAGCCCATCGTGAGTCCGAGAAGTCTTTTTTTCATATAAATTTCCTTTTTTGGTGAAATTTGTGCAAAATTACTTTTTTGCTACAGCCAAATGTATGTTTTTTTTTACAATTGCAAGGGTTTTCCTAATTATTACGAAAATTTTACATAAATCTGTTTTTTACCTAGTTCTTCTTTTTCTTCGCCCCTTCATTGAACCCTACAGCAATTTTTAGGGGTGGCCTTGTCAAACTCTATGCGTTTTTGTAGATTTATGCATAGAAAACATAAACCCGTTTTTTCAGCACTTGGGAATGCTCAAAAATGCGACATTCTTTTCGGTGCCGAAAACACAAGGAGCCATAATGGCACATTATCTCTTTACTTCTGAATCCGTGTCCAAGGGCCATCCGGACAAGGTGGCCGACCAGATTTCCGATTCCATCCTCGACGCCTGCCTCGCCCAAGACCCCAAGAGCCGTGTCGCCTGCGAAACGCTCGTGAACACCGGCCTCGTCGTCATTTCCGGCGAAATCACCACCAAGGCCGTTGTCGACTTCCAGGAAGTCGCCCGCAACACCATCAAGAACATCGGCTACGTGAACCCGGACCTTCAGTTCGACTACAAGGGATGCGCCGTGCTCGTCGCCATGGACAAGCAGTCTCCGGACATTGCCCAGGGCGTTGACGCCAAGGCTGCCGAAGGCAAGGAAGACGACAAGCAGGGTGCCGGTGACCAGGGCATGATGTTCGGCTACGCCGTGAACGAAACGAAGGAGCTGATGCCGCTCCCGATCAGCCTCGCCCACAAGCTCATGGAAGAAATCCAGAACCTCCGCGAAAAGGGCAAGATCAAGTGGTTGCGCCCGGATGCCAAGTCCCAGGTGACCGTGGAATACGACGAGAACGACAAGCCCGTGCGCGTCGACACCGTCGTCATCTCTACCCAGCACGACGACAAGGTGAACGGCAAGGAACTCAAGCACTCCGTGATCGAAAAGGAAATCATCGAGAAGCTCATCAAGAAGGTCATCCCGGCCAAGCTTTTGGACAAGAAGACCCGCTACCTCGTGAACCCGACCGGCAAGTTCGTTGTCGGCGGCCCGCACGGCGACTGCGGCCTTACCGGCCGTAAGATCATCGTCGACACCTACGGCGGTATGGGCCGTCATGGTGGTGGCGCATTCAGCGGCAAGGATCCCTCCAAGGTCGACCGCAGTGCAGCTTACGCAGCCCGTTACGTGGCCAAGAACATCGTGGCTGCCGGCCTCGCCTACCGCTGCGAAGTCCAGCTCGCCTACGCCATCGGTTACTCCAAGCCCGTGTCCGTGCTCGTGAACACGTTTGGCACCGGCAAGATCGACGACCGCAAGATCGAAGAAATTGTCGCGAAGAACTTCGACCTCTCCCCGGCCGGCATCGAAATGATGCTCGACCTCCGTAAGCCGGGTTACGTGGCAACCGCCGCTCTCGGCCACTTCGGCCGCACCGGCGCCCGCTTCACGTGGGAAAAGACCGACAAGGCCGAAGCTCTGAAGAAAGCCGCCAAGATCTAAAAAATTTCGCGGGAATTGAACCGCGACATCAACTCATTACAGAAAAGCGCCCGGCAGGTTATGCCGGGCGCTTTGTTAGGTAGTATGAAGAACTCACTTGACGACGACGAAGGAACGGCGGTCCACGCCCGGTGCCTTCACTCGCATCACATAGACCCCAGCGGGCAAACTCCGCGTAATCCAAGCCGTATCGCCGATTCTCGCAGGCAAGACATCGACACGGCGAACTAACGCACCCTTCGTATTAAAGAGACTCACGCGGTAAAGGCTCAGCGCAGGAACATCGGCAACCTTTAAAACTATATGGTTCGAAGATGTATCCTCTGGGGTCGAATCGCGAACAACAGAATCTTGTGGAATGGTATCGCTTGCGACAGTATCGCGAGAGGCCGTATCCTGAACGACCGTGTCCTGCGTTGTCGTGTCTTGAACCGTCGTATCTTGCTTGGCCGTATCTGCCACGGTCGTATCTTCGGCAGCGCTGTAACATTCGGTCGGATTTTCAAGGTTGGCTCCGGCACCAGCCTTCACGGCGGCCTCCACCTCGCTCGCCTTGAGCAAGAAGCTTTCGTATTCATACGGCGGCGTAAAGGATTTTCCCGTACCGTTCGTATTGCCCGAGCAGTTCGTGAAAATGTTGTCGATAGTCTCGTTCACGCCCGTACCGTTCGCGTTGCCGGTATAAATCGGGTTCGATTCGTTGATGAACACGTTCCTTTCGGTACGAACCGTACACATGTGGCCCGCCGAAACGCCCAGCACGTCCGTCCCGTTCGTGATGCTTGCGTCGCCAGTCAGGAGGTTGTTCACCACGTGCACGTTGCCGTAACGGCAGCGCGGCTTGCGCTGGTTTGCAGCCTGCCACCAGTTAAACATGTAGGTCACGTTCAACTTGCCCTCGCTTACAGGCTCGTTGTCAGAACTGCCGATGAGGTTCGAGAGGTTGTGCGTGCTCTTTTTCTTGTAGCCGAAAATGCACCACGTAAACGTTACGTTGTCCGCACCCTTCACCACATCGGCGTTGCCGTCCTGACCGTCCCAGAACTCGCAGTGGTCAATCCAGATGTTCTTCGCCTCGCCCTCGATGGTGAGGTTATCCCACGCCTGGTCGGCATTGCTGCCCGGACCCTGGATGACAATGTTACGCACGATGATGTTCGAAGCCTTGTTCGTGATATGGATGGGAGCCTTCAGAAGCGTCCCCGGTTTGAGACCGATAATCGTCTTGTTCGAGGCCGTAATGTTCAGGCGGCTGCCAGAAGTACCGCTCCAGCCATCCCCGAGAGTTCCATCAATATAGATGATACGCGGAGAAGAATCCTTCGCGTACTTTTGCAAGTCAGAAAAAGTCCTAACGGTATCGGGAACGGCATTTCCGCCACCCGTCACATTGAATTCGCCACCGGTACGCCCTTCACGAGTCGCCCAGCCAATCGGCTGACAGACATCCATGGCGGCAAGCGCATATACAGGAAAAAAAGACAGCAATAATGCTAGCTTCAACTTCATATCAAACATCCTCACCTTGAATCTATATAGTTTTTGAGGATTCGACATTAAAAAAAGCAAAAAAGCATTTACGAATTGTCTATAAACAACCCAGATTTACAGCGAATATGATTTAAATCACAAAAAGAGCCAGAGCTACAATCAATCCAGCAAAGAGCACGAATATGGGCAAGAGCAAAAGCATGCAGCGTAACGCTATTTTTGCATCGTAAAAGAACAGGCGACGGCGGCCCTTCTTGGTCTTTTCCATTTCGGCACGGCACTCGGGGCAAATGTTCCCGACCCTATTGCGCACACGGATAGCCATGTTGCTCTGCAACGGAGACATTCCGACCTTGTCGTTAAAATCCTTGCCACATTTTGAACATTTACACTGCATGGGTATGAAAATAGAAATCTTTTAGCCGTTCCACGACAAGCGTATCAATTTATGCATTGTCAGAACAATGTTTTCACTCCGAACCCGATGATTCCATCGAGATAATTCTCGCCATTCCTCAATGCGTAATAGATGTTCACGCTCCAGTTGCCACGGTACTGCGTAAAGCCGAGGCCGTAGCCCTGTTCGCGTGCCCAGCCATGCCCCGGAGCCATACGCCGGTAAAGGCCAGGCTGGTAGAAAACTTCGATACTCAAATCGTAACCATCCTGCCAAAGGACTGCCATTTCAGAAAATCCGTAACTGCGACTGCGCAGCATGTGGTACTGCATCCCCTTGAAAGAATCCAACCCGCCTAGTGAGAAAAGGTCCATCCGCTTGACGGCCGCATCAGTAGGGAACACTCCACCCGCTGCCCCCGTGAAACGGGTTATGAAGTTCCCGTACAGCGGCATGTACGTCACTACGCGGGCATGTGCATCAAGGAAATTGTCCAAGGAATCAGGGCGGTCCATCTTCCACGTGAGGGAGCCATCCATACGCCAACCGTTGCGCGGGAGTACAAACCGATCAAGCGATACATACGACATTTCAAGCGAAGAGAGTTTGCCGTCTTCGCTGATGCCAAGGAATACACCAACCGTGAAATCAAAACCGATTTCGCGCGTCACGCCCAGTTCACCGACAATTTCCCTTTCAGCATCATCTTCGTCATCAAAAATTTCCTCGTCAAACCGACCGCGAACAATCAAGTTCCAGTTCGTCCCTAAAATCCAGGGTTCCTTGTAGCTGCCGAACATGTGTCGGGCATCGTCGCCCGTATAACCTTCCAAAATCAAGTCTCGCGCTGTACCGGCAATATTGTAGAGGTTCACGTCAATCAAGCCTTCCCACACGTTATCTTCGCTGGAATAGGTCAGCACCCCTTCTGCCTGCGAAACCGATGCCTTGCGCATACTGTACACGGGGAAAATCCTATTGCGGACAGGGTCACGGAACAGTCGCGTCGGAGAAGTCATCTCGAAATAACCCAAACGGGCCAATTTCCGTTCCGAACGTTCCAAGTCCGAAAGGGATACCGGCTCGCCCGCCTCAAGGCCACTCAATTTCCGGAACACCTCCGGTTTCGTCCCGCTGGAATCCAAGTTTTCAGCAGGAGCCCAGACCCAGCCCATCCCCCGTTCAAAATACAACGACAAAACGCCCGCACTATCAACGGAACCTTCCAATTTCACGGCAATAAAACCATGATTCTCGTAATAGTCGATAAGTTTTTCCCACGCGACAAGCCAAGCATCGCACGACTTGCCGACAACACTTTCCATCTGGGCCTTGTCGAAGTCAATGGGATTCCCTCGCCATTCAATACGGGAGATGCGGCACCCTTCACCGGCATCCGAAAAAACAACCAGGAACAGCACAGCAAACAACAGGGCAGACAAATTCCACCCTGCCCGGGAATGGCGAACCCGAGCCGCTTGCACCTGGAGTCTTTCGTTCACATCGACCATCAAATCCTCTTCACCCTAGAAATAAGCACGCGCCTCGCTGCTCAACTTCTGGAAAATGTTTTCTTCGGCATTACCAAAACGCAACACATAGTGGCACGCCACAGAGATATTCTTGTTCAAATCAAGCGAAAGCGACGCTTCCAATCGATATGTGCGTCCCTCTCCGTAACCAGACATCATCTGGTAAGGGATCATGTCGCCGCCGCTTTCCATCTGGACAGCCGCAAACTGAACAAAGGCATTGACCTTTTCCTCGCGTTCGTAACCGACACGAAGCGAGCCCTCCCTCAACAAGGCGTCGAACTCATAACCCACTTCGTCGTGTCCATCGCCATAACGGAGGCGCGCACCGGGCTCCACATGGAACCCATCAAGGAAACTGTACCGGTAGCGCAACGAACCATCGCGAGTTTTCCATTCCAACACCTGGAGCGCCGTCAAGTCAACCGATTCCAGCTGGCCCGAAGCCCCAACATAGTGATTCTCCTTCACCTGCATCCCGAGAGTCGCTTCATGGCGGAACGATTCACGGAAATACGAATAGGACGAAAGCATTTTCTCGTAATCTGCACCCAGCGAATACGATGCAGAAAATCCCCTCGGATGAGACCATTCAAGCCGCCCTTCCCAAGAAAGCGTACCCGACGAAATATCACGGAGCGCAGAACTCGTCACGGGAGGGAAATAGAGACGTTTGCCAGTTGTATCCTCGCCTTCTGAACTGAACGAACCGCCCAAGACAATATCGCGCAAGATACCATGCTTTACCCCAAACGCCTGTGCCGGTTTTAGTTCAAGATCAGCACTGAATGCCGAATTGGACGCAAGGACAGCCCCCACAGAATCATTGCGGCCCTTGCCCTCGTACACAAAATCACCATTATCTACGCCCTCGATAAACACGCCCGTAAGGCTATCGTAACGCACGTCGCCCGTGCCCGGAGCCACCGCCTTGTACACAGACACGTAAGTCTGTTCCTCCGTCATGCCCAGTTTGTACGCCACATTGCCGTAAACACATTCGTTCCGGTTCCCGAAATTTGCATTGAGTTCGCCCACCCATGCATCTTGATCACCTTCTTCTGCAAGTTTGGAATATTCATACTGCAACAAGTGCGTCAACTGGAGATACTTCCAGTTCGCATCGGCGGACTGCTGCCAAATATAGGTCACGAGGGAATCTTCCCACTCCCCTTCCCTTTCGGCCCGCTCACGTTTCTTTGCAAGTTTTGTCCCCAACGCTTCGCGAACATTCCAGCCGTCGTCCACCAAGGCAATCCCGCCCAAAGACCTTCCATACCCTACCTCGTACAAGGGGTCGCCCTTCCGTGCAATAGAATCACTTTCCGTATAGCGGAAATCCATCTCGCCAAAAGGCCGGACAAAGCCTTGCCTAAACTCCGCATTGGCGGTCGCCTGGTAACGCGTACGTTCCAACTCTTGCACCGAAGCAATACGAATCAATTCCAATTCGCTATAAATCGTCCTGTCCGCGTGAGTCAAACCTACAGCCGCTCTCGAAGAATTCCACTCTTCGCCATCGGCACGACGGTAGCCCCATTTCACCGTAGAGAACAAATTATCCCAAAGCCTCATGCGCAAGGCAAGTTCGTCGTGTCTCAAGTTTCCCGAAATGCCGTTACTGTCCAAATCCCACTCGTCAATAAGTTTATACGAATTCCAATCGCGGTCAGTCCCGACAAACTCGGAACTGCCGAATTCCTCGCCGATATAGTTCCCGTACACCGAAATTGAGAGCGGGAACTTGCGCAATCCATAAGAAGAGTCCGAAGTCACGTACCAGCGGAAAGCGCGCCCTTCCGGGCCATCCACCTTGTCGGACACTATATTGGAATCCTTCCGGCCCAAGGCCGTTTCGAGGTCGGCATAGAAGCGGTGATCCGCCTGCAAGCGAAGCCTCGCCCCCATCCTATCGGTCTGGGTGGGCCTAGCGAGGTGGCCCAGCGAATCATCACGTTCCAGTTCCCCGCCATCGTCATTTTTCAGCAGGCGATAATCGTCATCGGTCCAGCTGTTATGCCTCAGGCGTTTCACATCGTTTTCCAGCCTGAACCCGGAAACATCCATGTGGATGTTCGGGTGGCGATATTTTGCCTTGGCCGCATACATTGTATAAACATTATCATCGTCGTAAGCATCGTAATCTATGCGGATTTCGTCGTCGTTGCCGGGAACAAGCTTCCCTTTGAAATCGAGCAAGCCACCCGCATAGTTGACAACATAATCTTTGCCTCGTTCCAGTTCGACGCCGTTCAACCAAACCTTCTCCGACCCAGGCACCACAGAAAGGTAACTCCCCCCTGTGCCAATGGAATAGCCTTCACGCTGGCCACGCACACCATTGAAAGTCACAGAGTAACGTTCCACCTCGTCTGAACCCACGGCACCGCGCACCTCGGAATATCCCGCCCGCGCACCGACCATCGCACCGAGCGTAGAACGTTCGAACCCGAACAAACCCATCGATTCGTCGTGCCAAGTAAAATCACCTAGGTGCAGCAAAAAATGCGGAGATTCCACCCTGAAATAAATCTGGTCCACTTCTTGCAATGTCGCGGTCGTCTGCTCACCCGCCTTGCGGTCGACATCTGAAAGGAGCGCATCGACATAGACGCTGTCGGTCAAGTTGCCCTGAATACTCAGCCGCATTTCCTGATCCACCTGCGTACCGCCATCGCCCACAGTCACCTGCATCGTCTTGTAACCGTGAGTCACCAATTTAGAATGAGAAATATCCGTCGTATCCGTAAGGGTCAACGGAGCGTTACCACGAACAAGGTAATCCGGATTCCATACGGGGAGAGAATCGACATCCAAGGCAAACGCACAACCCGCGGCAAGCAAAGCCAAGCACACGGAAAAACGCATGAGGGCTACCTATTACCTTTCGGCAGGTTCAATACGGAATTGGCGGCTGGAAAGCAGCCTCTGCTTGTCGACCAAATCGACGCTCCACTCGCCCGGCTGGAGCAGCGACGGAGCAATCATGGAAAAGCACACGTCACCGGTCAAACTGCAGGGGACTGTCTGCACCGTATCGAGTCCGCGATACCAGACCGTGAGCAACGTGTCGTCCTTGTAATCCTTGATATTGGGGATTGCAGTATAGAAATAGAGTCGGATATTTTCTTCGAAAACGCTGTCTTGGCCAAACGGGGAGCCGCTTACGATATGGCGACAGATGACGCTCTGAACAAGTGAAAGTTCAGCTTCATCGACATCCTGAACGACCTCGTTTTCCATCAGGGAATTCACCACACGATGTACCAAGAAAGCCAAAAAAACGACAATGACAATGATTGTCGTCTTTCTAAGATAACGTAGTGGCGGAAGCCCTGCCACAGACACTCCTATCGAACCAGCCTGCTGGTATTCTGGGTAAACGCGGGAACCGCGTCGACAAGTTTTTCAACAAGCATGCGGTTAAAATCTTCAATACGGTTCGGAAGGCGCGAACCCGGGAAAATCTGCACCAAGAGCAAAGCCTGGTCCACCGGAGCAATATAGATGGAGCGGTTTTCGCCGCCATACGAAACAGACTGGAAATTTTCACCACCAAGCATCATGCCAATCTGGCGAGCAGAGTCAAACGAAGCCGTGCTGAGAACGGCAAGCGGAGTCGCATCGGTCCCGATAGAACCCACTTCGGCAATAATGGAACCGTCACGATGGCAAAGGACAATGTATTCAGCCTTGACGCTTGCCTGGTAAGCAAGCATAAGACGGCGAACCTTGCCGGCATCTTCCGAATAAATCGTAAAATCACTCATGATAAACCTATTTGCCTCAAATAAACTTGTTGCCGCCTACTTCTTCTTGGGAATGTACGGGCGCAATTCGATATCGTCGTCCGAAACATCTTGGTTGGGCTTGGAAAGTTCACGACCGAATGTAGGCATGCGGGACGGAGCAACTGCACGTGGACGTCCGAACGGAGACGATGTGGCCCCCTTCTGGAACAGGCCCGACCCCGAACTGGCACCGCTAGACGAAACATTGCCACTTGGCGGCTTTGCCGCGAACGACGGCATCCGGAACGGAGATGCCTGGCGTTCCTGATGCGGGGCCGCAGCAGGAGGTGCCGCAGGCGCACGCGGCGGTTGTTGTTGCTGCGGCTGCTGTTGATGCTGTTCATTAGCGACAGATACGCCATCCTTGGTCAGGGAAACGCTGTGGACGCCTGTGTTGTTCACGCTTTCAGCGGCCTTGCGGAGGAATCCCTGCTTCACATTAAACTTCTCGATCACAAGCATGGCAATGGTCTTGAGCGTTGTCACGACACCTTTGCCGTTGTGGGCCGTAGCCGGGAAGAACGGGACCTTGTTCGGATTCAATTCCGCATTCATCTCGTCCAGTGTAAAAACGTTTTCCATGTCGCGCTTGTTGTACTGGAGCACGAACGGAAGGTCGTCCAAGTCCATCCCGTAATCCTGAAGATTCTGCCTCAGGTTCTGTAAACTCTCGATGTTTTCCGCCTGGCGGGAACGCTGGGAGTCAGCCACAAAAACGATACCATCGACACCGCGAAGAACAAGCTTTCGCGTACTGTTGTAATAAACCTGACCAGGAACCGTATACAGCTGAAAACGAGTTTTAAAGCCCTTAATGTCGCCAAGATTCAAAGGAAGGAAGTCGAAAAACAGGGTACGGTCGCCTTCTGTCGCAAGCGAAACCATGTCGGTGCGCTTGTCCTGTGGCATTTTCTGGTGAATGACTTGCAAGTTTGTCGTCTTGCCGCTCAAACCAGGTCCGTAATAAACCACCTTACAGCTAATTTCACGTGTTGCAAAATTTATAGAAGACATCTCTAATCCTTGGTACTCAGTTTCATAATCTAGTAAAAATCAACAACTTGCACACACGAAAGTGATAAAAAATACGCCCCCGCGGCGTACGCCCGCCAGCATTCCTTGAACAGCTCTCCGGCAACCCGCCGCAGGATAATGCACGTTTGTGCAAAATTCCGTTAAAAAAAAGTAGATTTCGCGCCAAAATAAAGAAACAGGACCTGCGTTTTTACGCAGGCCCCGTCTTTAGTTAAAGATGTTTTAAAAGAGAACTACTTGATGTTCACGCGCTGGGCCAAGGAACCCACACGGACCATGTAGACACCCGACTTCGAAACAGGAATTTCAAAGCTTGCTGCATCCACACGGCCGGACTGCACGACAACACCCTGCATGTCAAAGACGGCATAAGGCTTGCCCATCATGGTGCTGTTCACCTGAATGCGACGGTCGAGAGCAAAAACCTTCAGGATAGAGGCGCTTGCAAGCGATGCAGGCAGAGCATCCTTTTCTTTGCCCTTATCCTTATCGTCCTTGTTACCCTTCTCTTCCTGCTTTTCCTCTTTCTTCTTGATTGTCAAGCTACCATCAATAACCTTGAAAACGACGTTGGTATAGTTGGAAGAAGTATTCCTGAAATCTTCCGGATCAATTCCCATGGTGAAGGTTCCCGGTTCGCTTTCGGTTACAATCGCATAATCCTTGTAGTTCACGAAATCCAATGAATAAGCGGTGTTGCTGGAAGTCATATCATACCCTTCCACCGTATGCCTCAAGCCATCGTATTCCACCGTGTCTGTGTGGCCCTTGATGGTGACGATAATTTTCTTGTCGTTCGGCTTGATAGTGAACAAACCATCAACCGTAGTCACGACGTAATTCGGATTGGAATCCTTTTCAACGACAACCTTGACTACGTATTCACCGATTTCATCACCCGGCTGGCGCAGCAGCATCACATTATTCAGCGTCACCGTAGAGCCATGCGAAGAGGCAAGTCCCTTGAAGGTATAGCCAAATTCCGGATCCTTTTCGCCGTAAAGCTTGGAGGCGTTCATAACAGTCAAAGTGACCGGTCTCGGAGTGATGACAAGGCCACCATTCTCCACTTCGAATTCCACGTTAGTATAGTTGGTAGATACATTCTCGAAATTCGAGGCGGCAAGTTCCATCGTATACTGTTTTGCATCCGTTCCGGCTGCAACAGAATCACCCGTGAACTTGACAAAATCCACTGTATAGGCTTCATTGTTGGAGACAAAATCAAAGCCATGTACAGACTGTTCCTTGCCATTGAATTCCAGTGTATCCGAGTGCCCCTTGATGGTGACAACAATCTTCGTCGTGTCCGGATTAACCGTGAGGACACCATCATTGACCGTCACAGCATAGTTTGCATTGGAATCGGCATCAACAGTGGCCGTGATCGCGTATTCGCCGACATCCGAACCTTCTTCGCGCGAGAGCGTCACATTCTTCAAGGAGTCTTCAATCTCATTGAACGTGAGAAGACCTTCGGTCGTATAAGTGAATTCAGGATCTTCTTCGCCAAAGGTCTTGGAAGCGTTCGCAACCGTCAAGACAACCGGCTTCGGAGCGATGACAAGGCTGCCATCAGCAATTTTGAACACCACGTTGGAATAATTGAGCGAAGTATTGGTGAAATCTTCGACAACAAGTCCCATGGAATATGTCTTGGCATCGGTGCCTGCTACAGCAGCATCGCCAGCATAGTTGACGAAATCCACAGAATAGGCTTCCAGGCTAGACGCCATGTCGAAACCGCTCACTGTATGTTCCTCGCCGTCATAAACCACAGAATCAGAGTGTCCAGTGATGGTGACGAGAATTTCTGTATTATTCGGAACAATCGTGAATGTGCCAGGTTCTACGGTTACGGCGTAGTTGGGGTTGGTTTCTACATTCACGACCGCGTTAATGGCGTATTCGCCCAGGTCTTCGCCTTCAGCGCGAGCGAGTTCCACATCCTTGAGTTCTTCCACAGCGCCATCACGTTCGACAAGGCCTTCGACTGTGAAACCAAATTCGGGATCGGTTTCGCCATACATCTTCGAAGTATCGGAAACAGTCAAAGTGACCGGCTTCGGAGCAATCGTAAAGGTCTTTTCCAGAATGCCACCAAAATCACCGACACCGGTGATCGTCACGGTAGCAACGCCAGCATCGACGTTTTCCGCATAGCTTACGACAAAATCCGTCTCAGCGGTCAGGGTGTCGCCATCAAGGAACACAATAACATCGGGCGTTAACGCAGCGCCGCTATAAACGAATTCGCTTTCGGCAAAGGAGACTTCGTAGAAAGCGAGGTCCGCCTTCCAGTTGGCCTTGAAAGCCTTGTTGCCCGACTTGTCATCGGTAACCTGGACCGTTTCAGACGTGCCGTCTATGCCGGTGCCGCTCCAACCAGCGAACACATACCCTTCCTTAACCGGGTTATTGAGCTGGAACGGTTCGGTATCTTCGGATAGGAACACATTGGGGTTGGCAGTCGGCAAAGTACCGCCATCGAGATCGTACGAAATAAAGAACGAATTCTTGAGAGCGTTGTCAATCCAGGCAATGCGTTCTTCCACCCAGTCCTTCATGTAGTCGACTTCGCTCTGGTACGTGAGACGTTCCTCGAATCCTGCCGAGTTATGGTAAATATCCTTGCCAAGAACATCCCACTTCATGAAGTTGGTTTCGGCAGAAACAGAATCTTCGCTGGCCATGGACAGGAACATACTTTCCACGGAAGCGTCCAGAGCTTCCTTCTTTTCGTTCCAGCGTGCAATCACGTTATGAACAAACAGGGAGTCTTCGAACATGCGGGTTGTCCAATAGCCGTTCTTGATATACCATCCGGTCACGGCAGCAACTTCACCATTGCCATCGTTACCGAATCCCACGTCGAAATCCCAAATCGGGCCGTAATGCAGCATAGAATCGGTAGGATCGTAGAACTTGTAAATGGAGGAGAAATCCTTTGCATCGTGGTTGCGGGCAATCTCGTTCACGAAGAACCAGTCGATCACGGACTTTTCGTCGAAATATTTACGCCAGCCATCCACGGTATCCTTGAAATTGTCACTGTACAAGGCGTTTTCCGCCGTTTGCACAATTGTCTTCACATGTTCTTGGATGTCTTCGGACACTTCGTCGGGGTCCTTCATGGCAACAGGAGCTTTAGCCTTTTCCGTTTCGAACCAGTACGCAGCATCCTTCCATTCATCGATTTCAAGGATAAAGCCACCGTCATACATATTGACTACGCTATCACCATTCTGGTCCACAAATTTTTCACTTTCAACATTTTCTTCAGAGTAATCCGAAATGTCCTGGACATCAACACGACCCGCACTGACGGTATTCCTTTCGCACAGAATGTAATTACCCTGATAGACGCCATCCCACACCACTTCTACAGGGTGGAAGGAAGGATTCCATTCCGCATTGAAAATGTTGTTCGCAAGCAGGGAGGCATAGACGTTACGCAACAGCGTCTTGTCGGCATAATTTGCAATGATGCACCATTTTTTAGCTTCGGCAAGACCGAAAAGTGATTGCTTCTTGTCGAACTTGATGGCGTATCCCTTCTTGTCCATTAGCCAAGTCGAGTTGCCACGACCCTTGATACCTTCTTTTTTCTCGCCATTTTTTTCTTTCTTGAATTCATAAGCAAAGTTGGTGCCGTCTTCGTAGACAAGTTTCATATTTCCGAAAACGTACACATCCTTTGTTATTTCCTCCATCGGAACTTCGGTGTTGATGTACAGCACCGGGAGCCCCGTGTAGGCCACGGCCGCGACATCCGAGGTCACGGATTCTTCGCCGGCGGTCGCAACGCAGAAGTAATAACGGATGCCCTTTTCGGTAAACACTTCCGTGCTGAACGAACCCTCGTTAGCCCCTTCGATGGCCTCGGCATTTTCCGTAGAGCCATCGGCAGACCGGAACCACTGGTACGAGACGGTCTCGTCCCCCTTTTGGGCGGCAAAAGTAATCTCAACCGGCTTGTCCTTCTCTGCAATGGAAATCGCAGCAGGTTGCTCGGAAATGGCTAATTCAGGAACGACGACAGAGGCGGTATCCTGAGCGAAAGCCGTTGCAGTTGCGAACAGAGCCGCAAATAGGGCCATGTTCCAATATGAGAGAATAGTCCTTTTAACATCCTTCATACTCTACTTCCTTCTTTTGGAGATTTTACATGCAAAAAAAAACATACAAAAACAAGTCCTACTTGTCAATAAGCGAAATAATGAACAAATTATTTCCACTCATTTCCATAAAAAAAAGAGTGTCGGTACATTTTACCCCTAGTAGAAGGTAAAAACAACGTAGAATTAATAACGAAGAGGATTATGTTCGCTCTTGTACCACTTCATGAACTCGGCTATGCCGTCGTGCAGGCTCCAGTGGGGCTTGTATCCGCATTCCGCCTCAAGTTTCGTGGTATCGGCGTTTGTCTGGTACACATCGCCCGGCTGCATGGGCAAGAATTCCTTCTTGGCGGCTTCGCCGTAAGCAGCCTCGATTTCGGCAATGAAGTCCATGAGTTTGACCGGATGGCAACACCCGATGTTGTATAGTTTGTACGGGACACCGTTCTCGCACTGTTCTGCCACTGGCATGTGGTCTAGCGCATGGACACTGCCTTCGGCAATGTCATCGATATAGGTGAAGTCGCGTATCATATCGCCGTTGTTGAACACCTTGATCGGCTCACCCTTCGAAATCGCGCGGGCAAAGAGCATAGGGCTCATGTCGGGCCGCCCCCACGGACCGTATACGGTGAAATAGCGCAGGCCAGTCACAGGAATGCTGTAAAGCTTGGAATAGGCGTGCGCCATCAGTTCGTTGCTCTTCTTGCTTGCAGCATAAAGGCTCACGGGGCAGTCCACCTTGTCGTCTTCGTTGTAGGGAACCTTGCTGTTGAGACCGTACACGGAACTGGACGATGCATATAGAAGGTGCTTCACCTGGTTGTGGCGGCACGCTTCCAAAATGTTCATGAACCCGACCATGTTGCTCTGCATGTAGGCGTAAGGATTCGTGATGGAATAGCGGACACCCGCCTGCGCAGCAAGGTGAACGACCTTGTCGAATTTCTCTTCGGCAAAAAGTTTGTCAACAGAAGCCTTATCGGCGATATCCATGCGGACAAAGCGCGCACCGGGAAGCACGGAACTCTCAAGCATCTTGGCAAAAGGAACGTCCTCGAACGGTTGGCCCGAGACTTCGCGAAAACCATTTTCGCAAAGCCTTCCGTACTTGAGACGAACATCGTAATAGTCATTGATGTTGTCGAGCCCGACGACTTCGTCGCCGCGCATTGCAAGCATAGCCATAATCTTCGAGGCGATAAAACCCGCCGCACCGGTCACAAGAATCTTCATCTTAGGAACAAACCTTCTTTTTATGACAATTTAGCAGTTTTTTATCAAGGGTTACATTTTAAGCGAAAAAAAGACAAAATAATTCGTAAAAAAAAATCCCCGCCACCTTTGCGGTAGCGAGGATCTTGAAACCCTAAAGGATTAAGCCTGGCGTCCTTACGGACGCAGTCTTAACGGCTCAGTCATGGACAAGCAAGCTTGTCCGCGACATTCGCCTTATTAAGCCTTATTCAGGCGATCCTGGATCATGTCGATGATTTCGGAGAGTTCCTTCGGGAGGTGAGCGCCGAACTTCGGATAGTGGTTTTCCTTAACGTCGGCGAGTTCCTTCTTCCAGCCTTCCACGTCAACCTTCGTGATTTCCGGGAGAGTTTCCTTATAGTAGTCGGCGAGGCCTTCAGTATTGATGGCACCGTCCTTCGGCATGTAACCGATCGGAGTTTCCTTGGCGTTATCGACACCGTTGCAGCGGTCGAAGATCCAAGCGAGCACGCGGCTGTTGTCGCCGTAACCCGGCCACATGAAGCCACCCGGGAGCT
>JAEEGF011522996.1_pt1 | contig 19729 bp, 24 predicted proteins | sample 9134171 | NCBI WGS metagenome assembly JAEEGF01 (sample SAMN16246542, study PRJNA631951) | gut metagenome | biome: gut microbiome; feature: rumen; material: AP-attached | host: Bos | place: Iran: Karaj | collected 2018-10
CAGGAATTCCATGTCCATCTTGATAGTGTCAAATTCATAATCCTTAAGATGGTTCAAAGAAGAATATCCACTTCCAAAGTCATCCATCCACACTTCAAAGCCAGCATTTCTAAAGCCGCCAATAACTCCTCTCATAAGGTCGGCATTAGAAACGATCATACTCTCAGTAATCTCTATATGAATGTAGTCTCTTGGAATGTTATATTTGGCTACGGCATTCTTGACAATCTCCAGCATATCCACTGTTTCAAAATCTAGCTTGGAGAAATTGACAGATACAGAAACCGTATCAAGATTATTGCCCAATCGCTCAGCGATATCAGAACAGACCTTATCTACGATAAAGCAGTCCAGCTTGTGAATCTGACCACTTTCTTCCAAAGGTCCTATGAATTTATTTGGCGCAAGGAATCCATACTCTGGATCAATCCACCTGGCCAGAGATTCCGCTCCGCACAGCTGCCCTGTGAGCGTACGAATAACAGGCTGATAAAATACCTTTACCCAGCCTTTCTCAATAGCAACATCAATGTTGTTAACCACATATTCAGCTATTTGCCTGTCGTCACTCTTCATACAGTAAATATTGCCCCCTCTGCTCCTTGAAAGCACTTATATCCTCCTGCCAAGAAGCCTTTATTTCATCAGCATTTTTGCCCTCTTCAATCATTTTCCTAAGGGAATTCGAGCCGCTTAGGTAATCTATCCAGTAGGTATCCTTCGCATACTCTTTTCCCCAGAATTCATCTGTACTAGAAGTTTCTATGTAAGCGTTGTAGGCCTTAACCAGATATTCAGGATTAACGCCCTTTTCCCAAATTTCCTCTATGGGGATGTCACGCAGATCCTCGCCGTAGCAGGTCTTATCCATAAATGGTGGCTCCAGCGCTCCGCTCATGCTCTCTGGGGTAAAAGAAAAATCGAAGCCCGCTACACCCTCTAAATATGGACTTCCGTATACTTCAAAAGGATAATCAGTGCCTCTGCCCACGGAAATCACGGTGTTCTCAAAAAAGCATGTCGAAGCATAGAGGTAAACCGCTCTCATATCCCTGATATTGGGCGATGGATTGCGAATCAGGGAGATTTTGGTCTGGTGCGTGTAGTTCTTGCATGGAACCACAGTCAGCTTGCATGCATCAACGCCTGCAGCCAACCATCCTTCGCCATTTATCATGCCCGCCAGTTCTCCCCAGGTCATACCATAAACAACCGGGATTGGAAGACGTCCAACGTTTGAACTGTATTTTTCCTGCAAAATGGGCCCATCCACATAAAAGCCATTAGGATTTGGGCGATCTAATAAGACAACCTCTTTAGCCTCGGCGGCACATGCATCCATCAGGTAGTACATGGAAATGTAGTAGGTATAATACCTAAGCCCCACATCCTGCATATCAACTATGAGAACATCGAACTTATCCATGTCCTCTTTTGCCGGAGAATGGGTGTCATCGTTCCCATAAAGAGATAGGATCGGCACTCCTGTTTTCTCATCTACTGAATCATCTATCGTAGTGCCTGCATCCTCGGTTCCCCTGAAGCCGTGCTCGGGGCTGAAGATTGCAACAATATCTACGTTGCGCTCTAGAAGTGCATCCAGAATGTGCTTGTCATCATCTCCCACTATGCTGGTATGGTTTGCAAAAAGAGCTACTCTCTTTCCTTCCAGTAGCGGCAGGTACTCATCAAACTGCTCATCCCCAAGGATCACCTCAGGTTGTGATTCTTCTGAAGCTTCAGGTTCTGGTGCTTCGGAAGTATCCGTTGTCTCAGAGATCAAATCCAGCTGCAAATCCTCAGTAGTTACAGAGGCTTCAACAGTTCCGACCTCTGAAGGCACCACATCACCAGCATCCGTATTGCCACAAGCTACGCTCACTGCCATAATTGCAGCAACAAGCGCAGCTGTTATGAATCTCTTTTTAATAATTCCAATCCCCATTAGTTCCTCCCCCGCTCTATCAGTTCTTGAACAGTGTCTCAAAATGATAAATATTCATATACTGATAAAGGTCATTACTCTCACAGGTCTCCTATCTTTAAACACGTTCTGATTACGCACAAAGACACACATTATTGCCTATACATGATACCATTTATGTATTAAAATACGATAAAACTTCAATTATATATAGATTAAATAAACGCAATGGCAATGCAAAATGCTATTTTCAAGCCTCTCGCATGGTATAATATCTTTACCAAAATTCCAAAATAACATAATACATAATCAACCTACGTAGCCGGAGTGATTCACTATACAAACACCTATGGTAATTTGATAGGAGGTTCGCGAATAATGATTAAAAAGCGTCTATGCATAATTCTTTCAGCATTGCTCTCAATGTCAGTCATTATACCGGTAAGTGCACAAGATCCGGAGGTAACAGTATCTAATGACTCTGAATCCATTTCTGCCATTTCCACCGATAAGGAAGTTGGCGCAGATATTGATTCTTCTGACGGCAGTCAATCTTCGCTAACTGTTCAAAACGACGTGGTCGTTATTTGTTCCGATGTTACTACTCAGGAACAAGCCACTGGTATAGCAGCCCATGCAGATGATGGTGGAAGCGCCGATGTCAACGTGGGTGGAAGTGTAAATGTGTCAGGAAACGAGAATATTGTTGCTATAGGCATTAGTACTAATACAGATGGAGAAGGTTCCAGTAGCGTAAACGCTGGCGGAGTCACTTCCGAGTCAGAAACCGGCTCTGCATGCGGTATTATGGCAGATGTCAGGGGTGCTTCTTCAGCGAGTTTTTCAATAGGATCCGATGGAATAAATGTAACCGGTGCAAATGCCACAGGAGCCGACATTCTAGCTGATGGACCGGCTACAGTAAACATAAATATAGACGGCAATATCGTCACCAACAATACCGAGGCCAGCCCAGCTCCGAGTGGTTTGGACCTCAAAACCTCCGGAAGCGAAGCAGCAATTAATGTCAGAGTCGGCGGAGATATTACATACAATGGTTTGAGTTCATCATCTGTTGAAATCGTAGCTACAAGCGGCTCCACAGTTAATGTCGTGGCTGAAGGTACATTATCAGTAGGTACAGAATCTGCCATTGCTTTTTCTGGAGACCCTGATAACATCTCGCTTGTCATCTGGAAGTTTGCAGCCAATTCTGATGACAGCCTGGTAAAAGAAGCAGTCGCTTACGAAGGGGAAACAGAACTGGTAAAAAACGCAAATGCCATCGAACTCGAACAGTCCATCCATTACATCATTAAAATGGATACAGCGCAAAACATAGAACTTGGTGGAACCACAGGGATGACCTATACCGCCCCCGATGGTTCGGTCAAGAGTTATAACACTGCAAAAGAGAGCGAGGAAGTAGCCGTTAAGCTAACTATTCCTTCAGGGTACGATCTAGCAGGCGTCTTCAGCGACAAAGAGAGGCAGTGCAGGCTTGAGCAGAATGCAAATGGAAATTACTATCTTGTAGTCCCAAAAGGCGGCGGCATATATGTAAATATGCTGCTTGTTCCGCATACAGCCAATGCTCATAATGCCGACAATGAAGCTACGATAAGAAATCTTCAGCAGCAGTTTGAAGCTTTCAAAGAGGCTCAGGAAAAAAATTATGCAACTCTCACCAATGAGAAAAATGCACTTTCCAATCAGCTTGCAAATACACAAAAGAGCCTTAACGAAGCAGTTAAAGCAAGAGATGCGTATAAAGATAAATATGCAAACGCAACCAAAGGGCCTGCTCGTCCAGAAACTCCTTCAAGAGCAGCAGAACTTAGCAAGAACAATGCAGTCGGCAATGGAAACGGAGGATATGTTGCCCAGGGTGGACACGTTCAGATCAATGGTGGAAAGAGCAACGTAACATTTACACTTGCAGCTCCTTCAACAGGCGTTTTAAATTCCGCTACCAAGCAGGCAAGCTCTGTTGGCGGTACGCTTTTACACTGCGTTACAACAAGCTCCCCCGGAGTATCATTTAAATCAGCTGTTGTAAACTTCACAGTTACCGGAGTAACAGCAAATGATACCATTGCAGTTTATCAGCTTCAGGGCAAAACATGGGTTCAGGTGCTTGTTTCATCTATCACAGACAACCATGTAACTGTTAATCTTACACAGCACGGTCCACTAGCATTTGTAAGAGTTGCATCTGCTGCTATTTCACAATGAATTTAGTCAATGCCAATGCCAAATATCCACAAAAGATATTAAAAAAGCTATGAAGAACAATACAAGGCCATAATTTTCCGGTCTTTACCCTGATATTTGCCCAAACTAAGGCGATAATAAAAGTGCCACACATCTGCGCTATTCCCTGAGAAATCGCATGAGGTAGTGCAAAGAGAATCGCTGAAATTATGATGGCTTCTCTTTTCCCAAGGACAAGGAGTCTGTCCAAGGCAATCTGCCTGAAAAGAAATTCCTCCATAACCGGGTTAAACACTAGAAGAAGCACTGCATAGAAAAGCCAATTGAGACCAAGAATTGACTCTGCCATAGCTACTCCGGATAGCTCTCCGCCGAGCTTCATTGTGATAATGTTTATGGCAGCCATAACTGGCATTGCACACAGCTGCTGGATCAGAAGGCTTTTTAGAATTAGGCCGATAGTGACCTTCCGCTCACTCTGTAGTTCTTTTACCTCCATCTTGCCCGCCACCAGGTAGAATAGCCCGAGCCCTACAGTATACGGAACTACCATCTGTGCAAGGACCAGCTTAATGACTTCCGGCATATTTACTGGAAGTATCGGCACCACTAGCTTAGAAAAAGCCATGGTGACTGCAAACCAAAGCAGCAATCCCATGGCAATCCTTATAACAACAATAATTTTATTCTTCTTCATCCCACTTATGCTCCTTTCGATATTCCAAAAGAGCATCGTTCATACGATCAGTTCCAGCCTTGCTAACCAGGTAGTTTACTATCTGGACAATTGTAAAGCCTACAAGGAACACTCCGGCGTAAACAGGGAGCTTAGTAAAATCTGGCAAAAATTGCCCAGCCTCCCTTGAAACATCCAATGCAAAGGTAACGGCCACTATCAGTGTCAGCGGCATGAAAACCAGGTTCTTGATGATAAAGGGCTTTCCCATAGCCCACTTACTCGTGTCAGCAAGGATTCTGAAAAAGACAATAGCGCCAATTAGCAGGAATGCGATCCAGAGCTTTATAAGCACAACCGGTTCTATATCTTCGCCATTAAATGTAAGCAATATACTGATGAACAATGCAGTTAAGGAAAAACATACGGAGACTCTTGAAACACTCTTTTTAACGGCATTTATGATTATTTCTCTATTTATCAGTTTATTATCCATATCAGTTCTTTCCTTTCATACCAATGCTCTGCTTGAAGTCTTCCACATAGCCTCTGGATACTATGACCCACTCGCCACTTGAAAGTCCTAGCTTCAGGCGCCTTGCGCTATCCGGAGAAATCTTCCTGACAGCTCTGATATTGACGATCACTGATTTAGAAATACGGACAAAATGGTTATTTGCTACCATATCTTCAATGTCATACATGGTCTTTCTGACTCTGTAAACTTCCGAATCCGTGCAAGCATATACGTTTCTGTCAACAGCTTCAAAATAGAGAACTTTACTTAGATACACCGGTGTTTTATCCCCGTTCTCTTTTTCTCCAATGATGACGTTCGTAGCAGAATTGATGGCGCTTATGAGATTTTCTACCTCTTCATTCCTCTCGTTACACCTTATTTCTACTTCCGTTTCTGCCAGATTCTGGTTGTCCCGTACAAAAAGTTTCAATTGTCTGCCTCCATGCATCCTTTATAGTGCATTGTCTTTTTTGTCTCAATTAATTATGAATAACATGTCCATATTTGTGAATATCCTGCCATGAAAAAAGTTTTGGTCCTAGGGGACGGGGGTGGTGGTCCATTTTTGCAGAGATTAAATTTCGTAATTTTTTATCCGATATATACATATATGGAATAATAGGAGATATAATAATGCGCTCTCTTAAAACCAGATTAGCCATTACAATGCTCTTTGTGATATTCGCAGTTATCATGGTTATCACACTGCTCAGCGTAATATTCATTCGCAGGACTGCAAGCCGTAAGGCGGACCAGCTTCTTCTTATGCTGTGCGAAAATGGCCAGTATAGTTTGAATTATTATTTTGACAGTGTTCAGAACTCTGTTAACGACATAACTTCCTTTGTAGAAGACGACATAAAAGGGCTTGATGATAAGCAGCTTGAAAAGCACATGGAAAACGCCCGTGAGTATTTTGATTATATTATTTCCCGAACCAATGGTGTTCTGACATATTATTACCGTATCGATCCTTCTGTCTCATCTACAGTAAAAGGCTTCTGGTACACCAATCTTGATGGCAAGGGCTTTAGCGAGCATGAGGTTACCGATATCACCCTTTACGATGTAAATGACACTTCCAAGCTTGTATGGTTCACAGTTCCAAAGTTTGAAGGAAGGTCTATCTGGCTTCCTCCCTATGTCACTGACAATCTTGATGTTAAGGTAATCTCCTATGATGCCCCCATTTATTACAATGGGCAGTTTATCGGAGTCGTCGGAATCGAAATTGATTATTCTGCAATGGCCAAAGAGGTAAACAGCATCAAATTCTACGACAACGGCTACGCATTCCTAAGTGATGCTGACGGAACACTCTTTTACCATCCATATATTGATGTGGCAAATATGCCAGATGGCATGACCAAGCAGATGCCCTACAATAATAAAGCCGAGACCACGTCTGCACAGTATGTTTATGACGGAGTACTCAAGGAGGCTGTATGGCTACCTCTTAGTAATGGCATGTACCTGAACATCACAGTTCCTGTCAGTGAAACGCAAGGTGAATGGCGCGGTCTTATTTTGAATATCATGATACTTGGTGTAATTGTGCTGATCATTGCAGGTATCTTATTGATCACTTTCCTAGGGTACATAACAAAGCCTCTTGAACAGCTCACCGAGGCTGCTGATCAGATAGATAATGGAAATTTCGACGTCAATCTGACATATAACAGAGATGATGAAATTGGAAGACTTACCAAGTCTTTTAAGAAACTCTCAGGTAATATGAAAGCACATATCAACGCCCTGAATGAGCAGGTATTTATCGATTCTCTTACTCACGTTAGAAATAAAGGTGCCTTCTCTCTTGCCGTTGAAGAGCTTCAGGAGCAGATCAACAACGGATCTATCGATCCGAATTTTGCCATGGGTGAATTTGACTGCGACGGCCTTAAGCGCATAAATGATCAGTACGGTCACGACAAGGGCGACCTATACATCCAAAAAGCCTGCAACACAATCAGTGATGTATTCAAACGAAGCCCTGTTTACAGAGTTGGCGGCGATGAATTTTTTATAATCCTCAGGCACGAAGACTTCCACAACATCGACTTCCTGTTGGAGCGCTTTGATAAGGTCGTCGAAGAAATAAACGCATCCGCTGATGAGCCTTGGGAACAGGTATACTTGTCAAAGGGCTTTGCAATCTATAATCCAGCCGAAGACAACATCGTTCAGAAAATAATGCAGCGCGCAGATATGATGATGTACGAAAATAAACGCGAAAGAAAAATGGGCCGGGAGAGCTAATAGTTCTCACCGGCTCAATATTACTCAAGCTTCGCATCATCGAGAATCGCCTCAACATCCGCTCCGATAACATCCAAACACTCGGCCTTCATCTGATAAACCTCATTGATACCATAGAATGTGTTGGCAAGTGCCTTCACATAACCGAATCCCAGCTCATCAGACAGAATAGGTCCGCCAGCAGTTGTTACGTAGTACAGCTTCTTGGCTTTGCAGAGTCCTTGTGGCATTCCGGACTCGGTATAAGTAAAGGTCAGCCCCACAACATTTATCTGCTCAAAGTATTGCTTGAGCATTGCAGGAAAAGACAAGTCATAATATGGCGCAGCTATTACAATTGAATCTGCACTCGCAAAATCCCTGGCAAGATCAAACATCGGATCGTCAAATTTCCCTGAACTCTTAAGTTCATCTCGATGATTTATAAACGCCTCATTCACGACAGGAAATTTCACTTCTTCTAGCTTAACTTCCTTTATCTCACCTTCAAGAGTACTCAATAAACGCTTAGCTAGTATGAGTGTTCGTGAACACTCACGGACACAAGCATTAACAAAAAGAATCATAGATCACCTCAATTACTTATCCATATAGTCTCTGATATTGAAAGTCTCTTCCGTTCTCTGTTCTTCGTCTATAATGCCCGGAACAAACTCCGTAACGTACACTTCCCCAGTAGTCTTATCGACATAATATCGAATTTGGGCTCCGGTATAGGATCTAAACAAGACAACTATCTCATCCGCTTCACTAGTGGATACATCAAAGTAAACAGTATAATCGTCTGATCCCAGCATGCTCTCCAGATCTGGGTTATTAGCAATGCAGTAGCTCTTTACCGCCTCAAGCGCCTGATCCTGGGTAATAGAAGTATCTGCGCTACATCCGGCCAAAGCTAGTGCCATGCTGCACGCAATCACTATAATTCTCTTTTTCATAAATTTCTCCCCTTCATTATTCCTCTAGAAATATTGTTCAAATGGATTTCTGTCACAAAGCATCTATATTCCAAGCCAATTACTTAAACAAGCTTGTCACTGTGTTCATAATAGCCTTGTTCTCCAGGATTGAATCCAGAATTCCACTAAGCTGAGATTTCTCCCCCTTCAAAAGAGCTACAGCAGCCTTCTTGGTGTCGGCATCCGCTGCTCTGTATAGTTCGAGAAGCTTCTTCTCTGCTGCTGTCACCTTTACTGATGAACCAGTTGATTTAGAAGCAGCTGGTTTCTTTGCATTAGTAGTCTTCGCTGCATTCGTTTTCTTCGCTGTAGAAGGCTTCTTCGCTGTGCTAGTTTTTGCAGTTTCCTTTTTAGTCGTCGTTTTTGCTGTTGCCATTCCCTTTCTCCTCCTGTATTATCAATCTTCCCCTACAAGGTGCACTGTCTGCGGCTCATGACCAACCGCAGGCAGGAATTTCTCAAAAATATCAGCCGTCTTAATCTTCAAACTCGATGTGCACACACATGGATGACATCCAAAATACTCTGCTGCCTTGACATCCTCATCCACCAGGAGCTGCACCTCATGCCCCTTGTCATTCATAAGCCCCATCACGCTTACTGCTCCAGGCTCGATATCAAGGTACTTCAGCATATCCTCTGCCTCGGCAAAAGACAGCCTTGCTGAATTTATCTGATTTGATAACTCCTTAGTTTTAAACTTCTTGTCCCCTGGCATGAGAAGCAAATAAAATCTGGTCTTCTGTCTGTTACACAAAAAGAGATTCTTACACATCAGCGTTCCCAGCGCCTTGTCCACCTCTTCACATGCTTCCATGGTTGTAGCTGGATCATGATCTACTCTTCCATACTCTATTCCAAGCTCATCCAGATAGTCGTATACTCGCACTTCTCTAGGTAAACGTCCATCACAGCTATCTGGTCTTCCCTTAAACAATTCCATCTGATTTTCTGTCATCACACCAACACCCTTTTCTCACAAAGTCTTAACACACGGCTTCTTTGCAATTCATATCAAAACTCCCTCAAAATGATCTATTTCATGCTGAATTATCTGAGCCGTGAAACCACTGTACTTGCTGTGCTGCGGCTTAAAGTCCTGATCCAGATAATCAACCTCAATCTCTTTATACCTTGTGCAAGGCCTTACTCCATCCAGAGAAAGACAACTCTCCTCCGTCTGATACTCCCCAGCTTTCCTGGTGATCACAGGATTAATCATAGGGAAAAGAAATGGTCCCATAGCCACAACAATAATCTGCTTCCTAACACCGATCATGTTCGCAGCCATGCCTACGCACCTATCCTGATTAGCTCGCAGCGTATCAAGCAAATCTTCTACAACCTGCTTGTCAGCCTCTGTTGCAGGCTCTGACTTTTGTTGTAAAAAGAACTGATCTCTAACTATCTTCTTAACCATGTTAACTCCTAATACTCGTGATAACTTAACTCTTTCTATTGTACCAAAAAGTGCCAGCCACTGTGAATGATTGTTCACAGTAACTGGCACAAAATTGCGTTACCCTCCCGTATTAGCCAAGGTGATAACCTTATCACCTTCCGCAATAGACCTTAATAGCCTTGAAAATAAACTCGGCAGTTCCTTTGCCGCCCATCTTCTCAATGTTCTCAGTCATCTCGCCTCCAGCAACGTAGCCAGTGCCGAGGCCGTATAGAATCTCATCTGTGCAGGTGTACATATTCTCTGTAATAAAATCCTGCACCTTCTTAACCTGAGTCTGGACCTCTTTTGATGCTGGATCCATCTCTTTCATCTCGCCGAACTCTTCAAAGAGCTTGGAAAAATCTGTCATAAGGCCGCTCTCATGCTCTTTTGTCCAGTTCTTACTCTTCTCGGCGTACTCCTTGTAGGCAGGAGTATCTCCCCACTGCTCTTTCGCTTTCTTTGCGTATTCATCAAGCTTACTTGTATCAAATGCTGAAAAATTCAAATGTCTCACTCCTCTCACTTTAAGGTATTTGCACATGTTCAGCAGATTCTCGATGTGCTCCTTCTTGAGCTCCAACAACTCTATCTGCTGTTCCAGTGCCTTTGTCTTGTCAAAGTCAGATCTGCTCACTATTTCTTTTATGTCTTTTAACGGAAATTCCAACTCTCTGAACAGTAAAATCTGCTGCAGTTTCTCAAGCGCCGCATCGTCATACAGCCTGTAGCCAGCTTCTGTGAGCTTTGCCGGCTTCAAAAGCCCAATCTGGTCGTAATACTGCAGAGTGCGTATACTCACTCCCGTCAGTTTGCTTACTTCATTTACTGTCATCATAGCGTTATCTCCTTCACGTGTAACTATAACATAAACTATAACGTAACGTCAGAGTCAACACTTTTTTTGAAAAAAAATATCCCGCCCCCATTTTGGACTAGGGGGACGGGGTTAGTGGTCCATAATTATTCTCTCTATCTCTTCATCGCCAGTCAGATCATAGACCATTCTGTAGCAGTCTAGAGCCTGCTGCGTATCGCCAGTCTCATCAGCCTCCTGAGCAGCCTTGTACAAAAGAGCCAGCGTAACCGGATTAGCCTTGGTAGGAATGCCATTATCATCTAGAATCTTCTGTATCTGATCAGTATCTTTCTCGGAAACTTTTTTACCGATAGCCTTCTCAAGGAACTCCAACTCTGCATCGGCCTGCTGGGATTCCTCAAAATATTTGCTATATAAATAGCATGCTGCCGAGACCTCTGGTTTATACTTCTCCAGATAGTACCAACCAAGATTCCTGTAATAAGCTGCAAGCTCGGCCCTGGTACAACAGTAATTATATGACTCCGTCGTGTAGGAATACTCCCCTTCAGAATCACCTAGCTGTTTACAACACAGGATTATCCCCAGAATTGCCTCCATATCTACAGGATTTTCAAGATGGGCATTGATCCATTCCTGCTGAGCCTTGTCGTAATCGCCGGCAAGAAGCAACTCTTTGGCTCGCTCCTTATGAGGCGTCAGTGTATCATCATCTGAAATTTCGTATTCGTTATCCCCCAGGCAGTAATATTCATACAAAAAGACCTCTGAAATATGCCCAACACATACCCTTAATCTGCTCATAATCTTCTCCTCAATCCAACAACATCCGCTTTATTCTATTTTTTTAGCTTATTCCATTGTACCTCAAAGTGCAATGTCCATTCCGTGGGCTATAAGCATATTCACAAGCAGCGGATTTTATTCTAAGATAGTACGTACGACATTCTATGGAAAAGAGCACGACAATGAAGATTAAAAAGCTTAACTATATAAGTATCATTCTGGCGGCTGCGATCAGCATGGCTGGCTGCGAAAATGCTACAAATAACACAAACAAAGAAGTTCCTGGCGAATACGCACAGACTACAGATACAGTTACAATCGAAAGCTCACAGTCTACAGAAGAAATTGCAAGCGATACAGTCCGAATCTTAGCCGGTTTCCCTTTAGAAGAAAATGCTTCAACTGACACAACCAAAAGAAAAACCTATCCTTATGTTGTAAAGACTCAGTCCGCTATCTGGTACCTTGCCGCTGATGATATAGAGCTTATGGGCGAAGAAAATTTTTTTGCAGGGCTCGAAGAGATCCTAACCATGCAGGATGCGGACTTCGCTGATGCGAGGGATGTCCTTAAAGACTACATTCACGAGGAAGTAGCGCCAGTTGAAATCTACACAGATTTATGCAAAAAGGCTGAAATCTCAGACAGGGCTGGAGCCTATTGCCATCCCGTCAGCCACTTCATAAAGGTATTTGGTGACTGGAAGCAGGCTGAAGCTTCGCTCCTTCACGAATATGTGCATTACCTGACCTCTGTGTACACTAGTGTGCCCAACAAATATGCCTTTACTTCAGAAGGTATCGCCGAATATATTTCAATGCTTGTCTGTGAAAACAGGATGTGCAAAAAAGCTAATTACTCCGCCCCCGAGGAATATCTGGAAGTCCTCAGGGAATCTGAATTCTGGAATGCAGAAGAAGACTGCCTTGAGATAAAAAACTTTTATTACTCAATGACACTCCCTTTCGCAAATGGGGCGTACATCGGCCACAATTATCAAAATATCAATCTTGACATAGTGACCAGAACCGAAGAAATGCAGCAGAATATGCACGCCAACGACTGCTCCTACCAGGAAGCCGGCTGCATCACTGCATACCTTGCCGAGACCTATGGCCTTAACACTGTCATGGCAAACTTAAACAAAGATCTCATGACCATGACGCAAGAAGCTTATGGAAAAGAATTTTCCGAAATCTACCAGGACTTCACAGTCTGGCTCAATGAAAAATATGAGGCTTATGAAAACAACTAAAAAATACCCCATCCCATTTTGGACTAGGGGGACGGGGTTAGTGGTCCATTAATTATTTTCTTTTCCCTTACCAATAGCTCTCATAACAAGTCCGAAAACATTCCTTACAAGCGGACCTGCGAAAAAGATCTGCCAGCAAAGAGCCATAGGGAAGTTAAAAGCTGTAGTCTGAAACCACACAGCCACGAACTCACTGCCTGCATCCTTAAAAAGAATAGTTGCTGCAAGGCTCATAAGTGGGCACATAAGGCATACTGACATTGATGAAATAGCAAGTACGATCATTATCATAGGATCTTTGCCTGGAGTAACAAATCTGAAAGCCAGCTTCTGTGCAAGCTTTCCAACAAGAATAAGCTCCAGCGCTACTGCGATAGGCCACATAATGATCATCTCTTTAAAAGCAGCCAAAAAAACAAAGTTCTGAAGGGCGCCAACATTAAGTGAAATGTTGTAGCAGATCATGGCATAGACCATGACAAATGCCATAAAGGCAGTAAAAAACACATCCTGTAATTTGCTCTGTGGTAACATAGGGGTTCCTCTCTTTCTTAAATGGGAAGACCTCCGTGTTGTTCGTTATCACCCAGCCAGGATGTGCGTTTCCAATAATACCTTGAAATCTTCAATATTTTTTCGTTAGCAATTGGAGATTATAACAGAAAATAAAAATCTGTGTAAGTATTTTTTATTATTCCTACACCCTCATTCAGCACTTACCAGTTATAAACTCCGCTATTCATAATCGCTCCTAATTATATAATCTCTTTTTCCATCTTCACATGAGGAATTCCATCCTCCATGAACTCGTCAGAAACCACCTCAAAGCCTTCCTTCGCATAGTAACCAATAGCATAGACCTGGGCTTCAAGATATATCTTCTGGGCCTTGAAATGCTCTTTTGCAACCTCTACACCTCTGTGAAGAAGCTCTCCGCCTATTCCCTTGCCATGTTCAAGAGTAACCACTCTTCCAATCTGAACCACGCCCTTCTCAGCATCCCTCATGAACACACGAAGGCAACCGGCAACTCTGCGATTTGAATTCCAGCAAAAGACATGCACTGCATCCTGATCTTTATCATCAAGATCCTGATACAGACATTCCTGCTCCATTACAAAGATTTCAAATCTCGTCTTCAATATCTCATAGAGCTCATTTGTACTGAGCTCATCAAAACGCTTAATACTTATATCCACAACTACTCCTAACTATTATCAAAACCTCGTTCCACACTTAGGACAAAAGTCAAAGTCCTCTGTCGTCTCATATCCGCACTGTCTGCATCTCTTGTATCCTGTAGTAAACCCTCTTCCGCTACTTACCTGAGTCAGATGACTTGGTAGTATCTCCACTTCTTCCCCTCTTGCAATCATTTTGCCAATTTCCGGGTCAAGCTCATAAACAGTTCCACAGCAGCTTGTCTGCACATAGTAATGCTTGTTCCACTTGATCGTCGGGATAAAGAAAAGAGATAACACCGTATAAGTCATGAAAACATTGAAACGCCCATATTTCCCGCAAATGGCACAGGTAATCAGCTGATTAAAGGCAAAATCCTTCCTGCCATCTGTAATTCCCATTATAAAAAACATATTTTTTCTCCTATAAATGGTCCACTAACCCCGTCCCCTGGGACCATTTGGCCTATTCAGTACTAACCCCGTCACCAGATACACAATCACCAGCACCACAAGCACCATGAGCGCGTAGCCCACAAGATACCCAGGATTTCCTAAAACAAACGCCCACCACTCAAGAGGACTTCCCTCAACAGGGCGATTCACAAAAAAGTAATTACATCCAGTTAGCTTATCAAAAATATAAATTGGTGGAACAACAATCAAAAGAAATAGCACACTCCAATGAATATGCCTTATTGACGGAAGAATATCCCCGTTGATCAATAACAGCAGCGGGTAAAGAACCAGCGCCCCATGCCAGACATAGCTGTGTAAGTTTATGAAATTCCAAACCGGATACAGCTCTGTCCAGTCAGCAAATATCAGAGCCGCAATAGATGCAGGCATGATCAGTACATAAGCGATTTCCCCGAACACCTCTTTGGCTCTCTTCCATGGAAGATACTCCCGTAAAAGAAATACAAATATCCCTATACTGCACACATGAAGCGGCAGATATCCTATTCCAAATCTATGTACACTGACCAGGAAAAGATCTTTGAAAAGCTCAAGAAATACCATAACAACAGGGATCAACTTCAAAAACCAGACGCGTCTTTTTCCGTTCAAGCGCTTAAATATTGCTATTACAGCTCCTACTGCAATGAGTGTAATAGCAATACTCATAAGATGCTCTGTTCCAAAAAGCGAATATCCCAGTTCTGCTGGTATGTCATCTTCCTGCTTCCAAAAATAATCAGAAATTGCTTCCATTCCATCCCCAGTCGTGTGTTGTGGCGTACTTAACATAAATGTGGTCTGGATTAATTCCCAGCACTTCACCATAAATCTTGGTAAGCTCAGCTGTCAGCTTATCAAATGCACTTGGATTGGGATCTCCATAGATGTTTACACCGATAAAAGCTGTTGGCTCGCTGCCATCGCCCCTGAAATACATCTCCTGCTCATCTGCAAGATCGATCATCAGCCAGCTCTCGCTCTTTCCAGGAAGCAGCGCGATTGCCTGTCCAAGCCTTTCCTTGATCTCTTTTCTCTGCTCAGGTGATGTCTTTACACTTACCTTTGAATCAATAAATGGCATAATATACCCCCCCTTGACTATAATTATTTATTCTTGCACTTCTTATACATTAAATCAGCCACCGCAAGATAGCAATATCCAACGATAATCAAAAACAAAAGAAGAACCAAAATCCACCAAGCACTACCCATGAACGGTAATTCGCTGGTAAATCCAAATGCGCCAGCAGGGCTTCCCCAGTTCAGGAAGAAATATGGATAGTTGATGCCATCCGCAAACTCCCATCCGTTGACATAGCCGATACCTGCATAAATCGCATAGAGAATAGGTGGAATAATTACAAAGAACACATTTTTCTTCTGGATTCTGGCACTTGGTGCTATTACAAAGAAATCCACAACCGCTACAACTGGTACTACAACGTGAGTCAAAATATTCTGTATGTTCCACGCATATACTCCCAATGTCGGCGCAAGCACAAAGCAGAACACAACTCCTGTGAGCGTTATAGCCACAGTTCCCACAAACTTGATCACGTACCATGCACTGCTAGCCGCTTTATCTTTGGCCATCAGGAAAAGACCTATGCCACAGATAACAGCTATAGCAATATTGGACTGGATTGTGAAATACATAAACACCCTTGATCCGCCCATAAAAGAATGTCTTCCAGCATAAGCACTTAGGAATGTGCCAATCAGAGCTGAAAGAATAACGATAATCTTTAATACACTACTAATACTTCTCTGTTTTACCGATAAATTATTCATAATGATACCTCAAAAAACGCATTGCATTGTTAGCAATATGATTGTATCACATGTTTATCAATTTACAAGGAAACTATTTTCATTATTTCATTTTCCACACTGCTTCCTATGTCTTTAGAAAAACAGAAACATCCTGAACAACATCGACAAAATCTGCATGATAATGATAAATCTCAGAACCTTTATGAAAAGAGAACCTCCACGAACAGGAGTCCTGTTCCAGCCAGTCCAGTTATTCCATGTATACCAGCCATCTTCCGGCTTAAGATCATCATTATTAAAATCCTTCGTAGTCCAACGCCAGTATGTTCCGTAGCCTTCAAAAGGATTCTCTTCCTTCTCAGCGTAGGTCTGGCTAGTTGTATGTGCATATGTATTAGAATAAGTCTGTCTGTATCTCTCAGCACCAGGCCTTGTCAGGATATCATATGCAGCATTTATCTCGTTCATCTTCTCTGCTGCCGCCTTATCCCCTGGATTAAGGTCAGGATGATACTTCTTGGCAAGACGTCTATGCGCTTTTTTAATCTCTTCTTCTGAAGCTCCCGGCGCTACTCCCAGAACCTTGTAAGGATCCATCATCATAACTTGTCTCCTATAAAACTGCTTAATATTTTAATATAGTATACTCCACTTTCGATAACTTGGATTCAATAAAAGATCCCTCATGCGTTTGCACGAGGGATTACTTATCATTTCTTCTTCAGTTCTTCGAGTTGCTTTCTCAGATCAGCTATTGTCTGATTAGCAGCATCCAACTCCTTACCTTGCTCTTCTATTACCTCATCTTTTGCTTCGAGCCTTTTATCTTTCTCTTCAATTACCTTATCTTTCTCTTCTATTACCATATCTTTTTCTTCAAGCTTTACCCGATACTTTTCTTCTGTATCGATGCAGCCGGCAGCATACTGACTTGCCATCTGTTCTCTGTATCTTCGCTGACCTTCAAGAATCTCTTTTGCCTGATTATCAGTGTTAAGTTCAAGAATCATATCTGCCACCTCCGCTAAATCTTCTCGCTCCTGCACAAGAGTTTGGATTTCCTCCCAGGTGTTTGCTTTAAAAAGCTTAGCCCAGTAAACAAGATCATTGTCAACATCTTCCTGAGTTGCCAATTCTAGATACTGTAATTGTAGCACGTTTATACCAATCATGTCAGAGTATTGTTCATAAGTTCTTTTGTTCAAAAGAGCGTATTTAGCATAAAACTCTGGCTCGGCATTAAACAAGTCCTGATCAGTGATACAGTAATGAACCGTCTTTTTAAGCTTGGAGTAATCATCCCCCTCTTTGATACAGTCAAATGCCCTACACATGTATAGGATTGACCTAGGAATCCAGAACTTATCCGTGTACATCTGAAGCTCAATATTCATGATAACTCCACTGTTTAGCGTAAGCTTCAGGTCCATAACGGACTCTTTGCCGATATTGTTAAGGTCTATGGGATTCTCGACCAGAATGCTCTTAACATCCGCTGGCTTTATGCCTCTCAAGGCACACACCAGCCCCAGCAGTGCCTTATCCGATTTCTGCAATGTGTAGTGAAAAACAATGTCACTTCTAAGCGTATACTGGATTTCACCAGATGCATCCTTATAACTAAGTTTCTTTGTTTCTTTCGATGGTTCTTTAATATCTTCTTTCAACATATCCTCCTGTTGTTTCTGTCATTTGGGATTAATCTGGCGAGAATGCCTATGAATCCTAGAATAATACAGATATTTTTGATAGTCGGCAAAGCCGCCGAAAACTATCCTAACAGGAAATTCTTAAGATTTACCATCGAAATTTATTAAGATTTTCTTAAGGTAGATAACTCTACTTTATTACCTCCGCTGGCTCAACTCCCCATCGTTTAAAGTCCTCCAGCAGCTTTTCATATGAATACTTAGCATATTCATATGGATTATTCTTTGTGATCTCTATTGCGCAGTCGAACTTCTTCCCTTGTGCTTCTTCCATGTTCCAGATGGCTTCCTCTACAGAAAGCCCACCCAGATCTGTCTTGGCCGTAATCATGTGAACATCCTTATAACCTAATAGCATCATAAGATCCTCATAAGCTTTCAAGTCTACAGGGCCACATGGTTCATGAAGGAATAACAGAACTCTGTCAGCTCTTTTAAATAGACGCCTCCTACCTCCGGAAGTATGTACATACTTATTAAGCATATATTTAAGGAGCTTTTCTGCCACAGGGTAATCTGCTATTACTCCAAGAGAAAAAGGAGCTACCAGAGCATAGTTGTCCGGATCTGACAAATCCATCCTGTACTTCTCGCACTCTTCTCCTAAACTCGCAATAATGAAATTGTCTTTTTCTTTTCTAAAAAGGACAAGACCTTTCTCAGTGTGAACTGTCCTGTCCTTATAGTTATAAATTTTAATATCAGCAGCGCTGTTTAATATTTCCATAAATCACCTTATCTAAATTATCGTCAAAGCTATTAATTGTAAGAAATGGTCAGTTGACAAGGCTCATCTTCATGAGTGAACTTTACAGTGAGCAAATCCAAATCATCCCTATATTCCCAGTTTTCCATCTCGGTAAAAAAATAGTGATCTTTACCATCATAGAATTTACAAGCGCAAAGATCTTTCTTTTCCAAATCCTTCATCAGTACTGGAATAGCTTCATCTATTATGGCTTTTCTTTTACCCTGGTCGAACCTAAGTCTATAAGTAAGCCAGTAGGAATCTTCTGCTACACAGGAGCTTATGTAATCGTATGCGTAAATAGCTTGTTTACCATCTACATTATGCATGTAACGTGGCAGGTTTTGCTTAACCTCCACAACATAGTCTTCTACTGTGTAAGACGCTTGCACCCTGTTACTTTGGTACGTGGTATAGCCGTTATACGCCATCTGCAGAAGTATCGGTATAAACGGAATCACAACCAGAATATTGGGCACTTCTTTATAATGCAGACATCCCTGAACTATCTTAGCCACCATAATAATATATATACCGATAGCAACATACACCATGATTTTAAACACAAGAACAGCAAAAATAGCGGCTCCTACGCCATCAATACCATGTCCGTGCTGATCCAGAGATGCATCTATATACGCCATTCCCAGCTTGTACACAACTGGCAGCAAAAAGGTTGCAACAATAATAAAGATATATAATACAGGCTTTGATAATGGCTGTCTCAACATATTTCCCCCTATGTTTCCCCAATGTATTTTTACATTCTTTCAAGTTTGCTTTTGATCTGCTCAACCTGTCGTATAGCATCATCGCACTGTTTCTTGGCATTACTGATCTTGGACTGCACTAGCACATCAGCCACAAACCCGTCAAAGAAAAAGTCCGCGAACGTCAAAAAGTCGTTAATATGTATCGATGACACGCCCTGTACATCGCGAAGTTCCTCGCTAAATCTCTGAAGTGCATATCTGGCTTCTTCTATCTCACTTTCTGCT
>JAEEGF010581300.1_pt1 | contig 19728 bp, 16 predicted proteins | sample 9134171 | NCBI WGS metagenome assembly JAEEGF01 (sample SAMN16246542, study PRJNA631951) | gut metagenome | biome: gut microbiome; feature: rumen; material: AP-attached | host: Bos | place: Iran: Karaj | collected 2018-10
TATTTGGATATCATAAAACAAAATATTGATGCCTCCCCACATACAATATCTTATGTGTCGGTACTGTCTTATTGTAAACCGTGTGAACACTTACTTGAAATTCTTTCAGATATATATGTTAACAATGAAAATAAAGTGAATAGAAACACAGCTGTCATGGGAATGCTTTATAACAGAGGCATTATAAAGAATAGAGATAGTATAGAAGAATCTAACAACACAATACCTTTAAGAGAAAAGTTCAGGTCTGATAATAAGCAAGAGCGAAAAAGGATACTTGATAAATTTAAAAAAGGAATAGAGTTTTAGTGTGCTAAATAAGAACTTTTCTTTACTATTATGGTGATCATTTCGAAGAAACATTAAAGTGTGCAGATGAGTTGAAACTCAAAAAATTATCGACTCTTATGAATAAAGTTAAAAGTGTATTTCCTGACAATAAGATTCCTGAAGACATAGAGAGTATTCAGGATATGTTGGATGAGGAAGAGTATGATTTTGATGAATTCGATGAAATGATGTACGATGGTCTTGATTATGAAATCGAAAATGAACTTGCCAGATTTGTTAAAGAAAACATTGACCAGTTCAAATAAAAAGAGAATAATAAGAAAGAGGGGCTTTTGACGCTACCAGGTTTAAAACATGAGGTTAAATATGAAAAGAAAAAGTTTTAAAAAATTTTGCGGGGGCTTATGTGTTGCGCTGACGGTTATTTCCTTAGGTTACTGCGCGGGTAACTGGGGTGATACAGATGCATTTGGAGCCACAAAGAACAGAGTCACATTATCGGTAAAAAATAAAACGCTCACAGTTGGTGAAAAGTTTAAATTAAAAGTAAAGGGAGCACGCATTAAAAAAGTTTCTTGGAAGAGTATGAAAAAGAGTGTTGCCACCGTTTCTAAAAAGGGAGTAGTTAAAGCAAAAAAAGAGGGCAGGGCTACAATAGTTGCAAGTGTAAAGTTCAAGAATAAAAAAGCAATTAAAAAATTAAAAACAAAAATCACTGTTGTGTCAAAGGAAAAGTCTACAGCATCAAAGAATCAGGCAGCAGAGGTTCAGACAACAAAAGTGACAGAATTACAGACTACAAATCAAAAAGAGAATACTACAGAAAAAACAACTGATTCAAGAGAGACCACAACTAAAGCAACAACAGAACCAACAACAGAGATTGAAACTCCAACAGCGGAAACTGAAACTCCAACGACAGAAGCTGAAACTGTAGAGAATAATGCTTTAAACAGAGCAGTTAAACTTGTAGATAGCTTTGAAGCAAATGATAATATTCTTGTCAGCCCTACATCACTGGATTATGTGCTTGCGATGGCAGCAAATTCGGGGGATGAGGATATAAAAGAAGATGTTGAAAAGTACTTGGGAAGAAATCTGAATGAAATTAATCAGTATTATTATGATTTGATGATTAAAGCGGAGAATGATGACTTTTTGAGTATTGCAAATTCAGTTTGGTATGATCAAAAATATACTTTGAATCTTCCTTTCGCAAATCTGGTAAAGCAGCATTATCTTGCAGATGTATTTGCTGAACCTATGGATAATGGTTCAATTGATAAAATGAATAAATGGGCAAAAGATAATACAGATGGGTTGATTGACAAAATCGTGGATTACGATATGCTTCCTATTTATTCTGCAGTGTTTAATGCGGTATTGTTTGACGGAAAGTGGACAAGCAAATTTGATGCCAGGGATACTTTTGAGCAGGAATTTAATGTTAACGAAGAGACGAAAAAAATAGTTAAAATGATGCCGGGGACAGAATATTCATATTTTGAGAATGAATATGCGACAGGTTTCGAAAAAACTTACGGAACAGATAAAAGATACTCATTTATCGGAATTCTTCCAAAGAAAGAAGGAGAGTTTAATTTATCAGATTTAGATTTGACTACATTTTTAGATTCAAAGGAAGAAACCACAACCTACATAAGACTTCCAAAACTTGAACTTGGTTGGGATTCATCTGACAAATCTATAAACAAATACGATTTAAATGATGTTTTGAATAAATTTAATTTGGGAAGCATATTTGATGCCCGCTTTCTGGATGATTTAGATGTGCCGAGTGTGAAGAAGGCTTTTCAGGTAACAAAGATTCTGGTTGATGAAGATGGTACAAAAGCAGCCGCTGTCACAGGTGGAATAGAAGCTGAAGGGGATATTCTAGAGGATGAAAATGCTAAGAGGGTTTATTTAGACAGACCGTTTGCTTATATGATAGTTGACAATACAAATGGTGAAATATTATTTATAGGTAAATGCTTGGAGCCTTAAATGATAATAGGATAATATAAAAAATGCAGAAGAAAAGGAGAGTCTTTGATGGCTCTTCTTTTTTTATTTACATAGGAAAGTTCTTTGAACTTCCCCATGAAATAAAAATGCTCCGCAAGGATGCGCAGCTCGCGGAGGTGACTCCCGCTTTATGCACATATATGCTAAATGGTGAGTAACGAAATAGTGTCATTGCGTGTCTGAACTCATATCGGATATACGCTCAGCCGGTCTTTAATGCATAAATCTATAAAAAACTTTGATGCATAAATGTATAAAAAAACTTGACGAATCATACAGAGTAATGTATCCTTATACAAAAGTCTTTACAACTGACAAGACAGATGTAAAGAATGATAGTAAATTTGATTAGATTACTTAAATATTAGGTATATAACAAATGATTACAGAACCAATCCAAAGCATATTAGGAGGCGCTTATGAAAGAGTACATAGCAAAGTTAAAGAAGGATAACGATGCAATTATATTGGCACATTACTATGTGGACAAGGAAGTTCAGGATGTAGCAGACTACATCGGAGATTCATTCTATCTTGCAAAGGTTGCCAAGGAGACTGATGCGAAAAAGATTATTTTTGCAGGTGTTGAATTCATGGGAGAGAGTGCAAAGATTCTCAATCCGGGTAAGAGAGTATTTATGCCGGATGCATCTGCAGATTGTCCTATGGCACATATGGTTACAGAGAAAGAAATTAAAGAAAAAAGAGAGCAGTATGATGACCTGGCTGTTGTGTGTTATATTAACTCCACTGCAGATATAAAGACATTATCAGATGTTTGTGTAACAAGTGCAAACGCTGTAAAGATTGTAAAGAATCTTCCAAATAAGAATATATTCTTTATCCCTGATCAGAACCTTGGAGATTATGTAAGAAGACAGGTTCCTGAGAAGAACGTTATGACAAATGACGGTTTCTGCCCAAGACACCACATCATGACAAAAGAAGATGTGTTAGCGGCAAAAGACAGACATCCGGGTGCAAAGGTAGCAGTTCATCCTGAGTGCAAACAGGAAGTAAGAGAAGAGGCAGACTACATTGGAAGTACATCTGGAATTATCAAATATGTACTTGATACAGATGCAGAGGAATTTATTATCGGTACAGTTGACGGCGTGTTCCCATGTATTGAGGAGCAGGCTCCAAACAAGAAGTTATTCAAAGTAATGGAAGAGCAGGTTTGTCCAAACATGAAGAAAGTAACACTTGAGAAGATTGTAGATGTTCTTGAGAATGAGACAAACGAAGTATTCTTGGATGATGAATTTATTAAAAAAGCACTTTCACCGTTAGAGAAGATGCTAGAGTTAGCAAAATAGGAGAAAGCCTATGAAGACAGATATATTTATAGTAGGAACAGGATGTTCCGGTTTGTATATGGCACTCAATCTGCCAAAAGATATGAACATCCTGATGATTACAAAATCAAAAATAGAAGAGAGCGATTCATATCTTGCCCAGGGCGGTATGTGTGTCCTGAAAGATGAGAGTGACTACAATTGCTTTTTAGAAGATACTCTCAAAGCGGGACATTATGAGAACAATGTAGGTTCAGTGGAACTGATGATTAGAATGTCTCAGGAAGTTGTGAGGGACCTTGAAGAAGCCGGCGCAAGATTCCAGAAGAATCCCGATGGAACATTTGATTACACAAGGGAAGGCGCTCACAGAGAAAATAGAATTGTGTTCCATGAGGATATTACAGGTGAGGAGATTACAAGCCACTTATTAGCCCGTGCTAAGGAGAGAGACAACATTACAATTATTGAGTATGCATGTCTCAAGGACCTTATTGTTGAAGGTAATAAATGTCTTGGTGGAATTTACGAAAAAGACGGAGAACGTGTTGAGGTATATGCAGATACTACCGTTCTTGCAACAGGCGGTATCGGTGGAAAGTACAAACGCTCAACAAATTTCAGACACCTGACAGGAGATGCCATTGATCTTGCAGCAAAATACAATATCACAACAGAGCATCTTGATTATGTTCAGATTCATCCAACCACACTTTTCTGTGAACAGGATGAGAGAAGTTTCCTCATTTCTGAATCAGTAAGAGGCGAGGGGGCATTGCTCTATGATAAAAACGGAAACAGATTTGTTGACGAACTTCTTCCAAGAGATTTGCTCACACAAAAAATAAGGGAGCAGATGGAAAAAGATGGAACAGAATTTGTTTACGAAGATTTAAGACCAATCCCTGCGGATGAACTCAGGGAACACTTCCCGCACATTGTAGATTACTGTAAGGAAAAGGGATATGACGTTACTAAAGAATGTATCCCTGTAGTTCCTGCACAGCACTATTTCATGGGTGGAATCAAAGTTGATTATGACAGCCACACATCAATGGATAATTTGTATGCAGTAGGTGAGACAGCCTGCAATGGAGTACACGGCAAAAACAGATTGGCAAGTAATTCACTATTAGAGAGTCTTGTATTTGCAAAAAGAGCAGCAAGACGTGTAAAGAGAGAAAGAATAAAGGAGAAAAATATGTTTGACAGTGCAACACTCAGATTAAATGTAGATCCACTTATTTTAGGAGCCCTTAAGGAAGATATCACAAGTGAGGATGTTTCAACAAACAGTGTAATGCCTTATCCAAAAAAAGGACAGGTTGAACTTATCTGTAAGGAAGACGGAATCATCTGCGGATTACAAGTATTTGAAAGAGTATTCACACTTTTAGATGAAGCTACAGAAGTTGAATTCTTTGTAAAAGACGGAGACGAAGTAAAGAAGGGTGAACTTCTTGGAAAAGTTACAGGTGATATCAAGGTACTTCTCTCAGGAGAAAGAGTTGCACTCAATTACCTCCAGAGAATGTCAGGTGTTGCAACATACACAAACAAGACAGCAAAACTTTTGGAGGGAACAAACATCAAGCTTCTTGATACAAGAAAGACATCTCCTAACAACAGAATTTTTGAAAAGTACGCTGTAAGAATTGGAAATGGAAACAATCACAGATACAACTTAAGTGATGGAGTTCTTTTGAAGGATAATCATATAGGTGCAGCAGGCGGAGTTAAAGAAGCTGTTCAGATGGCAAAAGAGTATGCTCCATTTGTTCGCAAGATTGAGGTTGAAGTTGAGACATACGATATGGTTGTAGAAGCAATTGAGGCAGGAGCTGATATTGTAATGCTTGATAACATGACACCTGAGCTTCTCGACAAATGTATCAAGTTTATTGACAAGAGAGCGGAAATTGAGATTTCAGGAAATGTAACAAAAGAGAATATCGAGATTCTCAAAAACTATGATGTAGATTACATTTCAAGCGGAGCTCTCACACATTCTGCACCAATACTTGATTTATCACTTAAGAACTTGCATCCGATTGAGTAGTCACCGAACGTTGAATGGTAAATTGGTAGGAAGAGCTATGGTGAAATGAAAATGGAGGCAATATGACAGGAGAAGAGAGAAGAACTGCAATAATTGAATTATTAAAATGTAGTGATGAACCTTTATCAGGTACATATATAGCCAAACAATTAAATGTATCAAGACAGATTATCGTTCAGGATATGGCTTTGCTTCGTGCAAAAAACCAGAACATTCAGGCAACGCATAAAGGATATATTATTGATAAATCCGGATTGTGTCAGAGAGTGTTTAAGATGAAGCACGAGGAGGAAGATATCAGAACAGAACTTGATACAATCGTAGATCTCGGTGGAGCAGTTATTGATGTATTTGTATATCATAAAGTATTCAATGTTATCAGAGCTGAACTAAACATACGATCGAGACGTGATGTAAATAAGTACATGGACCAGTTAGAATCCGGAGTGTCCACAACACTTTGGAAAGTGACGGACGGTTATCACTATCACACTGTTGTAGCAGACAGTGAAGAAATATTAGATGAGATACAGACAGCACTTGGAAATCTGGGATTTCTTGCAAAACTGCAGGAATATGAACCGGTGGATTTCTGGGGACAGGATAAATAAATTAGGTAATTGCGGAACGAGCTTAGCGAGTTTAGCAATTACCTAATTTTTTATGGAATTGCCTTTATGTGTCTTGGAATAACAATTATAACCGCCATTGTTTATGGTTATGTCGCAAGCTCAGTGGTAATGCCATCATTAATAGATGACAAGCATACAAATTTATGTTAAAATTTTAAACCGACGTGATTTTTGTTTTTTTAGACGATAGTTTTAAATGGCTTTGAAAAAATCACTGTATTTATGAGGAGGATTATTATGAACAAAACAGACAGATTATTGAAAAAAGTCGCTTGTCTTGCCTTGTCTGTAACGATGCTGGTTGGCGGAAACTATGGTACAAGTAAGGCTGAAGAAATTAACATTGCAAATGGAGAATGGAAATCATTCTCAATATGCACAATGGAGGATCATGCTACAACATGTGAAAGCAATCGTTGTTGGAGACATCGATTAGAAAATATGGGATTTGTATACGGCGAAGATTTTCGTACTGAGGGATCCATCAAGCCTGAAAATAACAAAGTAGGACAGTTTGAATTTGATGTAGTAAGCACAGGATGGGATGGGGATTACTCAAGTAATGGTACTCTCATTGCTAACAATCCTTATGGCTTGACGGCAACAGTCAATGGAATCAGAGTTGAACCTGGAAAGAAATATACATTTACATATGAAATCATTGGAAAATTAAAAAACGAAAAAGTATCTGTAAAGCATATAGGAACATATGTTAGAGATGGTTATAATTCACTTCAATTAGGAGAGTGTGAAAATATCACAGAAGATGGAATGACAGAACTTGCATTTGGTGAGGCACAGGTAGTAAAAGCTTCATTTGTAGTACCAGAGGACAGTGAAGGTGTGATTGATATTCAGTTGGCCATGGGAGCTTTTCTGTTGGATTATCCGGATGAAGTAGATCTTTCAGGAACTGTATATGTTCGTGATTTTAGCATTGTAAGCAATGATAATCCGGAGCAGAATATTGTTACTAAAAAATGGGAATCATTCTCAGTATGTACAATGGAAGATCATATTGCCGGCGAAGAAAAAATGTGCTGGAGACATACATTAGAGGCACAGGGATTGCAATATGGTTCAGATTTTGCCACAGAAGGATCAATAGACAAAGGCATTGTTACATCGAGCTCATTTGACTTTGATGTCGTAAATACAGGTTGGGACGGTGAATATTGGGCAGAACAGCTCGTTGGCGATAACCCATATGGATTAAAAGCTTACATGGAAGGCATGAGCGTTGATTCTAATGCAAAATATGAAATGAGTTTCAAAATCAGTAGTACATTAGAAACATCAGATGGCAAAGTTAACACTAAGCATGTTAAAGCTGAAATAGTAGATAACAAAACCAAAAAAAAGATTCCTTACACAAGTTTTGATAATATTTCAGCTGATGGGTTGTTAGCCCTCGAATATGGAAAGACAATAGAGGTCAAGGCTGACTTTGTAGTACCTGAAAGTGATGTGGATACTATCGATTTCCAACTTGCTATGGGTGCTTTATTATATTCATTCCCTGAAGAATTAGTACTTGCCGGAGAGGTTCGTGTTAGAGACTTTAAAATTGTAAAAGTTTCTGATTTTAATAAGGAAACAGATACAAACAATCAGGAAACAACAACAGCGCAGCAGAACACAGATAAACAGGAAACAACAACAGCGCAGAACACAGATAAACAGGAAACAACAACAGCGCAGAACACAGATAAACAGGAAACAACAACAGCGCAGAACACAACAAAGCAGGAAACAACAACAGCACAGAATACAACAAAGCAGGAAACAACAACAGCACAGAATACAACAAAGCAGGCTGAGACAACAGTATCAAATGATGTGACATCTGCAGTAAAGAGCAAGATATCTACAGTAAAACGAGCTAAGGACAAAAGCAAGATTGAAATTGTTATCAAGGGAACAAAGAATGCTAAGAAATATGAAATTAAGTATTCTACTAACAAAAAGTTCTCAAAGAAGACAACAAAGACAATCACATCAAAGAAAAATAAAGTTGTTTTAAAGAAATTAAAAAAGAAAAAAGTATATTACATCAAAGTAAGATCATTCACTATTGTTAATGGAAAGAAAAAATACACTGACTGGTCAGTTGTTAAAAAGGTAAAATAAAACTTAATCTAAAATAAGGTGATGATTATAAGCCTCTTGCGTGGTAAAGTAGAAATAGACTTTTACGACGTGAGAGGCTTTTTGTGTCTTTTGTTGTAATAATCATGCGTAATGAATGTGCGGATAGAACATAGAAAGGGGAAATGCATGTTTAGTAAAAAACAAATAGGGAGAATTAAGAAAAAAAGTATCGCGTTGATACTTTCATTGTCTGTTGCATCAAATATTTTTGTGCCAACTGGCAGCGACTGTATGGCGAGCAACAATGCTTCACAATGGAACCTTGTATGGAGCGATGAATTTGACGGAACTGAACTTAACAGGAGTAACTGGAATGTTGAGGTGAACGGTTTTGGAGGTGGAAATGAAGAACTGCAGTATTACTGTGACAGACCTGAGAATATTCAGGTTAGCGATGGAACATTGAAACTTATTGCAAGAAAAGAATACTATTATGGAACGGACCACATTGAAAAAGATTATACTTCAGCAAGACTTAACACACTTAATAAAGTTGAGATAGGATATGGAAAGGTTGAGGCAAGAATCAAACTACCAAAGTTTAAAGGGGCATTTCCGGCGTTCTGGATGTTAGGCTCTAACTTTGGTGAGGTGGGATATCCTGATTGTGGGGAGATAGACATAGTAGAAACTGTTAATGAAGAATCAACACCATACGGAACAGCTCATTGGCCAATCGGTGATAAGAAAATAAGAAGTAGCGGATCAAATCTTTCAGATATAGGTGAGAGTATCGATACTTCTCAGTGGCATACTTACAGTATTATCAGAGATGAAAAAGAAATAACCTGGTATGTGGATGGAATGAAATATCACAAAGTTGCTTTGGAGAATATCCCGGAAAGAGTGGCGCTCACAAAGAATATGGAACTCCTTTTAAATTTTGCAATCGGTGGAACATGGCCGGGATTTGACATTGACGATACAGCCCTTCCAGCAACAATGGAAGTGGACTACGTAAGATATTATGAGAAAAATACAGACTATGTGCCGACATACGAAAAACAAGATTCACTGGATAATTACAATGGCACATGGCAGACAGAAGTTGCAGACTGGTCTGCAGCAACAGGTCAGATAGTGACAAGACAGAACCCGGAAGATGGCTTTTTGGCAGAAATTACAAAGATTGGAAATGACGAGTGGGGAGTTCAGGCATCTCTTAGAAATCTTGATTATGTCAGGGGCAATACATACACACTCAAATGCAAATTACTTTCAGATATAGACAAATATGTATTTATAAAAATTCAAGGAGATGGAACATCCACGATAGCAGGTGAGTACGTTCACCTATTAGCAAATACAGAACTTTCATACGAAACAACATTCAACATTCCATTTGAGTATACCGGTTCAGTATCCATTTATTTTGCTATGGGAGGAAAGGCAAATGGAGAGGACATTAGTATACGAAGCCCGATGAATTTAAGTGTGTCAGATGTGGAGTTCTATACATTGGTGGAAAAAGAGCAGGAGGAGATTGTTGAACCAAAACTGACAATAGATGGATTTCAGATGAATACAGTTCTTGGAGCATTTAGAACAGTATACAAAATAGAAGGAACAACATCGGTGATAGAAAATGATGTTGTTGAGCGTGGACTGGTTTATGCAATAGGCGACGAGCCGGTTGAAAACATAATTGCAACCAATCGCACCGATACTGTTGTACCATTTGCCGCCACTATGGACGTGGGACTTAGAAGAGTTGAAACGCAGGGCGACTCGACGGCACAAGGAAATATGACGGCACAAGGAAATATGACGATACAGACATTTGTTATGACAATGACAATGATTCCAAACAAACTATTCTATCAGGAGAAAATGACAGTCAGAGCGTATTTGAAATTGAAAGACGGAACATATCGATACAGTGAGCCTGTTACAACTTCAATGTATGAAATAGCAGATTATCTGTATACAAACAGAAAGATGAACTCGGAAGCGGCGTATTTATATTTGTACAATGATATATTGAAAGTTGTTAATCCTGAATATCCGGGGTGACCAAGGTTGTCAGGCGATTTTATATGTGCGAATGTTTTCTATTGACATTTATGATTCACATGTCTATAATTAAATAGTCTGCGAAAAAAAGGCTCATATTATGCCCAAACGCAGAAATAAGATATTTATCAATTATTCTAATAACAGGAGGTGAAAAAGGAATGCCTACATTTAACCAGTTAGTAAGAAAAGGACGTCAGACTTCAGTTAAAAAGTCTACTGCACCTGCTTTATTAAAGAGCTACAACTCTTTAAATAAGAAAATGTCAGACACAGCTTCTCCACAGAAGAGAGGTGTTTGTACAGCAGTTAAGACAGCTACACCTAAGAAGCCTAACTCAGCTCTCAGAAAGATTGCCAGAGTTCGTCTTTCTAACGGTATCGAAGTAACAAGCTACATCCCAGGTGAAGGTCACAACCTTCAGGAGCATAGTGTTGTTCTTATCCGTGGTGGTAGAGTAAAAGACTTACCAGGTACAAGATACCATATCGTTAGAGGTACACTTGATACTGCAGGTGTTGCAAAGAGACGTCAGGCACGTTCTAAGTACGGCGCTAAGAAGCCAAAAGATGCTAAATAGGAAAGACTAATATAGTCATCACAGGTTGAATGGAAAAGTGCCGGTTATTAGAATGATTGTTTTACAATATAGTCTAAAGCCGTGCGCAAGACACAACTTAAGTGAGTACCTATGATCTAATCGCAGTTTATGACTGCAAACCTGAATAGTTTATATATTCAGGCAATATTGATTAAGGAGGGAAGTATAATGCCACGTAAAGGACATACTCAGAAGAGAGAAGTATTAGCAGATCCAATGTACAATAACGTTATCGTTACTAAGCTTATCAACAACATTATGTTAGATGGTAAGAAGGGCGTAGCACAGAAGATTGTATACGGAGCTTTCGACAGAGTTGCAGAGGCTACAGGTAAGGAAGCTTTAGAAGTTTTCGAAGAGGCAATGAACAACGTTATGCCGGTTCTCGAAGTTAAAGCTAGACGTATCGGTGGTGCAACATACCAGGTTCCAATCGAAGTAAGACCTGACAGAAGACAGGCTTTAGCACTTCGTTGGCTCACTCTTTACTCACGTAACAGAAGTGAGAGAACAATGGAAGAAAGATTAGCTAATGAGTTAATGGATGCAGCAAACAATACTGGTGCAGCTGTTAAGAAAAAAGAAGAAATGCACAAGATGGCAGAGGCAAACAAAGCATTTGCTCACTACAGATTCTAATTTTTTCGCTCATATAGCAATTCGTTATAGATATTTTGAAAGACATTATATGTATTCAAAATATTCGGATGCATTTTGCATTTAATTTAGAATTACAGATTGGTTATAAACCAAAATATAGTATAGGAGGAAAAAATCTTGGCTGGAAGAGAATATCCATTAGATAGAACCAGAAATATAGGTATCATGGCTCATATCGATGCTGGTAAAACAACATTAACAGAGCGTATCTTATATTACACTGGTGTTAACTATAAAATTGGTGATACTCATGACGGAAATGCTACCATGGACTGGATGGAGCAGGAGCAGGAAAGAGGTATTACAATTACTTCAGCTGCTACAACATGTCATTGGACATTAGAAGATCACCATAAGAAGAAAGCCGGAGCTTTAGAGCACCGTATCAACATCATTGATACACCAGGACACGTAGACTTCACAGTAGAAGTTGAGCGTTCACTTCGTGTATTAGATGGAGCTGTAGGTGTATTCGACGCTAAGGCTGGTGTTGAGCCTCAGTCAGAAAACGTATGGCGTCAGGCTGACACATACAACGTACCTCGTTTAGCATTCATCAATAAGATGGATAAAATGGGTGCAGATTTCTTTTATTCAGTTCAGACAATCATTGATCGTTTGGGCAAGAATGCTATCCCAGTTCAGATTCCAATCGGAAAAGAAGATGATTTCGTAGGACTTATCGACTTATTTGAAATGGAAGCATACTACTACAAAGATGATAAGGGTGAAGACATCGAAATTACAGAAATCCCTGCTGATTTAAAAGATGATGCTGATATCTGGCATGCAAACTTAGTAGAGAAGATTTGTGAATTAGATGACGACCTTATGATGATGTATCTTGAAGGTGAAGAGCCTTCAGTTGATGAACTTAAGAAAGTTCTCAGAAAAGCTACAATCGCTTGTGAAGCTGTTCCTGTATACCTTGGATCAGCATATAAGAATAAAGGTGTTCAGAAGATGTTAGACGGTGTTATCGAATTCATGCCTGCACCAACAGATATCCCAGATATCACAGGTACAGATGAAGAAGGTAACGAAGTTACAAGAAAGTCTTCTGATGATGAACCATTTGCAGCATTAGCATTCAAGATCATGGCTGACCCATTCGTAGGTAAGCTTGCATTCTTCAGAGTTTACTCTGGTACATGTAACTCAGGTTCATATGTATTAAATGCTACAAAGGGTAAGAAGGAACGTGTAGGTCGTATCCTTCAGATGCATGCGAATTCAAGATCAGAGTTAGACAAAGTTTACTCTGGAGATATCGCTGCAGCAGTTGGTTTTAAGTTTACAACAACTGGTGATACAATCTGTGATGAACAGCACCCAGTTATCTTAGAATCAATGGAATTCCCAGAACCAGTTATCGAGCTCGCTATCGAGCCTAAGACAAAAGCTGGTCAGGGTAAGATGGGTGAAGCTTTAGCAAAACTTGCTGAAGAAGATCCTACATTTAGAGCTCATACAAACACTGAAACAGGACAGACAATCATCGCCGGAATGGGTGAGTTACACCTTGAGATCATCGTTGACAGACTTCTCCGTGAATACAAGGTAGAAGCTAACGTTGGTGCTCCTCAGGTTGCTTACAAAGAAACATTCACAAAGGCTGTTGATGTCGATAGCAAGTATGCTAAGCAGTCAGGTGGACGTGGACAGTATGGTCACTGTAAAGTTAAATTCGAGCCAATGGATCCAAACGGTGAAGAACAGTTCAAGTTTGAGTCTACAGTAGTTGGTGGTGCTATTCCTAAGGAATACATTCCAGCTGTTGGAGCAGGTATCGAAGAAGCTGCACAGTCAGGTATCCTTGCAGGATTCCCTGTACTTGGTGTTAAGGCTACAGTTTGGGATGGTTCATACCATGAAGTCGATTCTTCAGAAATGGCATTCCACATTGCTGGTTCTATGGCATTCAAGGAAGCTATGCAGAAGGGTGACGCTGTTATCCTTGAGCCTATCATGAAGGTTGAAGTTACAATGCCTGAAGAATACATGGGTGATGTAATCGGAAGTTTGAACGCTAAGCGTGGACAGATCCAGGGTATGGATGACTTAGGCGGTGGTAAGATCGTTAGAGCATTCGTTCCATTGGCAGAAATGTTCGGTTACTCAACAGAACTTCGTTCTTCAACACAGGGACGTGGTAACTACTCAATGTTCTTCGAAAGATATGAGCAGGCTCCAAAGCAGGTTCAGGAAAAGATTATTGCTGCAAAGGCTAAATAATTTTTAGAAGAAAATGCAAATATAGTACAATGCAAATTTGATTTGCAAAGTGCATAATGAGTTATTACTGGTAAGTAATAGAGAAATATATAGAATTATAGGCGTTTAAGTCGATTAATTTAACTATCAAAAGGCTTGAAAATATTCCCATTATAAAATATAATGGGAATTAGCCTATGAAAACACCCGGATGGGTGTATAGATTAAGAATTTATATAGTTTAGGAGGATTACAAAAATGGCTAAAGAAAAGTTTGACAGAACCAAACCACATTGTAATATTGGTACAATCGGTCACGTTGACCACGGTAAAACAACATTAACAGCTGCTATCACAAAAGTTCTTTCTGAGAGAGTAGCAGGAAACACAGCTACAGATTTCGAGAACATCGATAAGGCTCCAGAAGAAAGAGAAAGAGGTATCACAATCTCTACAGCTCACGTTGAGTACGAGACAGATAAGAGACATTACGCACACGTTGACTGTCCAGGACATGCTGACTACGTTAAGAACATGATCACTGGTGCAGCTCAGATGGACGGTGCTATCCTCGTTGTTGCAGCTACTGACGGTGTTATGGCTCAGACAAAAGAGCACATCTTACTTTCACGTCAGGTAGGTGTACCAAAAATCGTTGTTTTCTTAAACAAGTGCGATATGGTTGATGATGATGAATTAATCGAATTAGTAGAGATGGACGTTCAGGAAATCCTTGCTGAGTATGGTTTCGATGATTCTCCAATCGTTAAGGGTTCAGCTCTTAAGGCTCTTGAAGATCCAGCTTCTGAGTGGGGAGATAAGATCATGGAACTTATGTCTACAGTAGATGAGTACTTCCCAGATCCAGAAAGAGATACAGATAAGCCATTCCTTATGCCAGTAGAAGATGTATTCACAATCACAGGTCGTGGTACAGTTGCTACAGGTAGAGTAGAGAGAGGTGTTCTTCACCTTTCAGACGAAGTTGAAATCGTTGGTGTTAAGGAAGAAGTTCAGAAGACAGTTATCACAGGTATCGAAATGTTCAGAAAGCTTCTTGATGAAGCTCAGGCTGGTGATAACATCGGTGCTCTTCTTAGAGGTATCAACAGAGACCAGATCGAAAGAGGTCAGGTTCTTGCTAAACCAGGTTCAGTAACATGCCATAAGAAATTTACTGCACAGGTTTACGTATTAACAAAAGACGAAGGTGGACGTCATACTCCATTCTTCAACAACTACAGACCACAGTTCTACTTCAGAACAACTGACGTAACTGGTGTTTGTAACTTACCAGCAGGTGTAGAAATGTGTATGCCTGGTGATAACGTAGAAATGACAGTAGAACTTATCCACCCAATCGCTATGGAGCAGGGTCTTGGATTCGCTATCCGTGAAGGTGGTAGAACAGTAGGTTCTGGTAAGGTTGCTACAATTATTGAATAATTAAGGTTAAACCTAGTATTTATGGGCATTCCCGGAGTTTTTCGGGAGTGCCTTTTTTACGTTTTTAGAAGGTAAAAAAAGATGAAGTGTCGTCAAAAGTGTCGTCAATTTTGGATGATATAAGATTTTACGAACATAAAAGCTCCGAGACTATTAAAATCTCGGAGCTTTTATCTTACCATCCTTTAATTGATTTTACTTGTTTAGCACGTTCTGGATCGCGATTGATTTTTAGCTGCGCGTTGATGAATTGGTCAACTTCTGCACGAGCTTCATCAGTTAGTTGATAGTAATTTGTTAAATGAGCATCAACTAAAGGCATATTATTTTTACCAAACATTTCCATTAATGGATACAACGTGAACTTAAGATATCGTTTAATTCTGTTTCCATCAAGTACAGAATTAAGACCTTGTGGCAATTCAGGAAGAATAATTTTATTTTCATTATCCCAATCTTCTTTTTTTAAACCAGCATCGGAGCAGATGTCGTCAACATCAATATTCAATACATTAGATATACGCAATGCAAAGTCATAACGTATTCCGGTATCTTTTTGAATAATAGAATATAGTGTTGTTGGACTGATGCTTGTCTCTTTTGCTAATTTTCGAACACTCATACCCTGTTTATCAAGGATTTCTTTTAATCTTTTTCCGTCACCCATATTTAAACTTCCTTTCGTTAAGTATGAATATAATATATCACAATTTACGAAAAAAGTACATAAGAAATAAAGTAATATACGAAAAATATTGACAATACGAAAATCGTACATTATAATGCAGATATGCCCGTACGAAAATAGTACACAAAGGAGGCGAAGAAATATGAAATATGAACAGTATTTATATTCAGCAGAAGACCTTTGCAAAGTTTTAGATTGTTCAATTGCTCATTCTTATAAAGTAATCAGAGAATTAAACAAAGAGCTTAAAGCTAAGGGATATTCTGTTGAGCAGGGAAAAGTTCCAATTAAGTTTTTGGAAGAAAAATTTTATGGATTAAAAATCAATGCTAAGGAGGACTAAGACTATGGCATTTAAGGAAAGCGCAACAGGAAAGTGGACAGCACAGTGGTATGAAACTGATGTCTATGGAAACCGTAAACAGGTTAAAAAGCGTGGTTTTGCTACTAAACGTGAGGCGAAGCAGTATGAAGTAGAGCGCAACTTAAAACAGTCAGGCAGTGTTGAGATGAAGCTTAAGGTGTTTGTGGAAACCTATTTTCAGGATAAGGAAAATGAATTGAAGGATCGTTCAAAGAGAAACAAAAGGTATATGATTAACAATTACATTATTCCTTATTTTGGAGATACAAGGATGTCTGATATAACACCGGCGCAGATTATTGCATGGCAGAATGAAATATATTCTAAAGGTTTATCAGAATCTTATATGAGGATGATTCAAAACCAGTTGACTGCATTATTTACGCATGCTTCAAAGGTATATGACTTAGGGAATAATCCATGTAAGAAAGTAAGAAGAATGGGAAAAGACAGTAAGCGTAGCTTGACTTTCTGGACTGTAGATGAGTACAAAACTTTTATTGCTTCTATTGATAGAGACGATAAGTATTTTGTTATATTTGAAATTCTGTTTTGGACAGGTATGAGAATCGGTGAACTTTTGGCATTAACAAAAGCGGATATTGATTTCTACAACGACAGAATTAATATTGATAAGACTTATCACAGAGAGGGCGGTAAAGATATTGTTACCAGTCCTAAGACGGAGCAGTCTATTAGAACTGTTGAAATCCCAAAGTTTCTGAAAGAAGAAATCAAAGCATATACGGACAGTCTTTATGGATTACCGGAGCATGCAAGATTGTTTCCGGTTGTGCGCGAAGCAGTACAGCATAAAATGCAGAGAGAAGTTGCAAAAACCGGTGTGCGTTCAATTAGAGTACACGATTTGCGTCACAGTCATATAGCATACCTTATTAATCAGGGAATTGAACCTTTATTAATTAAAGAGAGAGTTGGACATAAGGATATAGGAATAACATTAAATACGTACGGGCATTTATATCCAAACAAAGCCAGAAGTGTGGCAGATATGTTAGACAACAACAATTAATGTTTTTAGTAAAGGGATATCAATACGATGATTAATTATTTTGAACAATTGAATAAAGAAAAAAGTCTTAAGCTGCGAACTTAAGACTTAAGCAACAAGGAAGGTATCCTTGCCATATTTATCACACACTTAAATTATAGCAAGGGTTCCTTCTTTAAACAATAACAAATTTAAGGAGGGTTGGACCCATGAATAATGAAACAAAAAATGTAGCCTCCGTAGCAGATGACACGAAGGCAATAGAGGCTGTAAGAAACGGTCTCGCAAAGAATGACGATGGAAAGGTTAGGCAAACGATAGAGAATGCTATGTACGTTCTTAATAACGATCCTATGCTTAAGGATTCCATTAAAAGAAATGAACTGTCCTGCAAGACGGATATTGTAAAAGATATGAATTGGCGTAGGCGTTCAAAGACATTTACAGATACAGACTTTAATAACATTATGCTTCGAATGGAAAAGAAGTATGGAATTATCAGAGATAAGAATATCAAAAGGGCAATAGATATCGTAGGCAATAACAATCATTACCATCCTATTATAGAAAAACTTGAAAGTTTGGAATGGGATGGTGTTGCAAGAATAAGATATTTGATTCCTAGATACTTAGGTGCAGAGGAAAGCGACTATATCTATGAGGCGACAAGAATAATGATGATGGGAGCTATTACGAGAGTGTACCACCCCGGTTGTAAGTTTGAGTATATGGTATGTCTTGTCGGAGGTCAGGGAGCAGGAAAGTCGAGTTTCCTTCGACTCCTTGCAATGGATAATGAATGGTTTTCTGATGATTTAAGAAAGCTTGATGATGACAATGTATTTAGAAAGATACAGGGGCATTGGATTATCGAAATGGCTGAAATGCTTGCTACTTGCAATGCAAGAAGCGTTGAAGATATTAAATCTTTTCTTAGTCGTCAGAGTGAAACTTACAAGGTGCCATATGAAACGCATCCAGAAGACAGACCGAGACAGTGTATCTTTGTAGGTTCTTCCAATAACGCGGATTTCTTGCCTTTTGATAGAACAGGAAACAGAAGATTTGTACCTGTTATTGTAAATAAGAATAGGGCAGAACATCATCCATTGGAAGATGAAGATGAAACCAGGACTTATATTGAGCAGTGCTGGGCGGAAGCAATGAATATGTATCGCAAGGGAATTAATACCAAGTTGGTATTTAGAAAAGACCTTGAGGATGTTCTTGTTGAATTTCAGAAGAGTTGTATGCCACAGGATACAACGGTTGGAATTATTGAAGCATTTCTTGATATTACTGATGCAGAGTATGTATGTGTTCAGATGATTTGGGAAAAGGCACTTAATAATGAAAAAGGGAAGCCGAAACAGTATGAGTCGCGAGAGATAACAAATATTATGAGGCTTGAATTTGCTGATCAGTGGGAAGAAGTATCTAGTCATAGGTTTAAGAATGAAGGGTATGGAACGCAGATTGCATGGAGAAGAGCTAAACCTAAAGAAGAGTTTGTTGAGGTTGAAAATGCTGATGATATTCCTTTTTTACAGGTGACTTTGGATGATACTGAGTCCAATGACGAGCAGGAAGAAAAGTAACTATAAGGCGTTGTCATGATGACAACAGACATTAAATTTGTAAATTGGTTATGTAAATTAGATGGTTTGTAAATTGAGTTAGTCGATTTGTAAATTGGAAATGACGTAAAAAAAGAGTGGATTTACATATGGATTGGCGGAAAGCCTTTATTTATGGGAGGTTTGAAAATTTGTAAATCGGAAATTGTAAATTGGCTTTAAAAAATTATTATTTTTTAGTTTTTTTGCACAAATTTACAAAACCAATTTACGGAAAGGAGGTTAATTATGAGATATAAGAATTTGAAGATAAGCAGTGAGTTGTTTTTTAAGATTATCCGATATGTTTATATGGATCAATTTGAGTTGAAGAACGAAATAATTAAGGAAATTGATGAGAAGATGAAATCTATAAATGAAGGCGACTGGTTTACTGAAATGAAGATTGGTGAAACACCTGAGATTAGAAAAGAAGGTAAAGAGAAGTATATGGATAGTAAGGGTATCCATCCGGATTTTAGATGGGATGATTAAAACATACAACTTTAAATCATTCTCCTTAATGACCTAAGACCGGCAAGTGCCACTTGCCGGTTAATTACAAACAAGTGGTAATTTAGAACAGATGACATGATGTCATCAGAACTTTGGGACATGATGTCCCAAAGTGAAAGTCCATACACACAGAATTTT
>JAEEGF011585851.1_pt1 | contig 19728 bp, 16 predicted proteins | sample 9134171 | NCBI WGS metagenome assembly JAEEGF01 (sample SAMN16246542, study PRJNA631951) | gut metagenome | biome: gut microbiome; feature: rumen; material: AP-attached | host: Bos | place: Iran: Karaj | collected 2018-10
ATGGAGAGATGCATCGCTACATTCCCTATCTGGCCAAGAACGCCGGCTTCAGCAAGATTGGAGAAAAGAAAGTGCATCATCAGGCACGCAAGTTCGGCAAGTCGAAATTCATGGGCCTCAACCGTTTCGTCAACGGATACCTCGACCTCCTCTCGCTTTGGTTCTTGAACAACTTCGGGCTGAAACCGATGCACGTATTCGGATTCATCGGAACCCTGATGTTCATGATCGGTTTCCTCGCAGTTTGTGTTGTAGGCGGCACAAAGCTCTATTGCCTGGCGAAAGGCATTCCCCACCCCCTCGTCACCAACAGTCCCTACTTCTACATCGCCCTGACCATGATGATTCTCGGCACCCAGCTCTTCGTGGCGGGCTTCCTCGGAGAACTCATCAGCCGTAACTCTGCCGAACGCAACAACTATCAGATCGAGAAGACAATATGAGGCGAAGGCTTCTGTACATAGCATCAATTGTCCTGCTGCTCGCGGCTTGCGAATCGTACGACTGCACACTCTACAACCATGTAGGCTGTTATGGCGCATTCTATCAAGACAGTGCTAGCGTGTCCTTCGACGACACACTTACCATTACAGCCGGCAAGTCCGGACCAGTCTTGCTCAACAAAAGTGTCGGCACATCCAGAATAGATCTTCCCATGAGCTATTGGCAAGACGAGGACACACTCGTGCTGACAGTCAAAGGCATGGACTATCTCTTTCAAGACACCATCTGGATATCAAAAAGCAACCAAGTGCATTACGAGTCGCCCGACTGCCCGACAACCCTCTTCCACACCATTCAGGGCGTTCGCTCCACACACGAATTCATCGATTCCATCAACGTCATACGCTCCTCTGTGAACTATGAACAGACCAACAACCTGGAGATACATTTGTTCTCTGATCCTGATTAGCCTGACTTGCTTCAACTTGCAAGCGCAGGAGCAAAAGAAGAAAGAGGACAAGGCGCCCCTGTTTAGCGGCATTGCTGTCAGCGCAGACATCGTTGGCTTTGTCATGAAAGCCGTCGATGCAAAGTTCGCAAATATGGAGGTGGGAGCTCGAGTTAACCTCTATGACAAGATTTTCCCTGTTGCCGAACTAGGCATCGGCGATTGTCACAGGGAAGGCGCGGAAACGGGCAACACATTCTCCACAACTTCGCCCTACATGCGCTTCGGTATGGACTACAACTTCAACAAGAAGCACAACGGCAACCGACTCTTCGGACTCTTTCGCTATGGTTTCAGCAACTTCAAGTATGACGTCGCCAACAAGGCATTTGCCGATCCCATATTTGGAACAACCGTTCCCCTTGAAATGAATGGCGAGAAAGCGACAGGACACTGGCTGGAGTTTGGCGTAGGCGTTGAAACAAAGCTCTGGAAATTCATTCGCCTTGGTTGGAGCATGCGCTACAAGTTCCGCATCTCCATGAAATCACCTGACGGAGGCGACCCGTATTTCATTCCAGGATATGGAAAGAACGACACGAACGGTTGGGGCGGAACTGTCAATCTCGTCTTTGACGTTGGCCAAAACCTTATGAAAAAGAAGCAAAGTGGGGAGAACAAATAAATGAAACAACGCAGTTTATTCATCGCTTTACTTGCTGTTATCGCCATCATTTGCCTTTTGGTCTTCAAACGGTCAGGCAGTCAGGCGGCAGCTTCATATCAGCATAACGAGGGCACAGTCTTCGGCACACTTTATCACGCCAAGTATCTCTACGACAGAGACCTGCAAGCAGAACTGGAAGCAGAGCTTCAGAAGGTCGATGCCTCGCTCTCGATGTTCAATCCGCAAAGCACTATCAGCAAGATAAACCGAAACGAGACGGACGAAACAGACGAAATGCTGAGCGAAGTATTGAAACTGTCTTTCACCATCTACGAAGCTACCGACGGCGCCTTCGACCCAACAGTTGCGCCTTTGGTAAATGCTTGGGGATTCGGCTTCAAAAGCGGTCAAATGCCGGACAGCACACAGGTTGACAGCCTTCTTGCTCTGGTTGGTCTTTCCCACATACATCTCGACGGAAACAAACTCACGAAGGACAATCCGCTCTCCATTCTCGATTTCAGCGCAATCGCGAAAGGCTATGGTGTGGACAGAGCCGCACAAGTTCTGCGGAATTACGACATCAAAAACTTCATGGTCGAGATTGGCGGCGAAATAGTTACGGAAGGCGTCAACGAAAAAGGTGAGCCTTGGCGTATCGGCATCAATAAGCCTGATGACGATTCCACCTCGACCAATACTGAACTGCAAGACATCATAGAGCTTTCAGGCAAAGCGATTGCTACAAGCGGCAACTATCGTAACTACTACATCAAGGACGGACGCAAGATAGCCCACACCATCAATCCCAAGACTGGTTATCCCGCTCAGCAGGACATCCTATCGAGCACGGTAATTGCACCAACTTGTGCAGAAGCGGATGCCTTTGCAACTGCCTTTATGGTGTTGGGCACAAAAGCAGCAAACCGAGTGCTCGAGAAGCAACCACAACTGGAAACGTACTTCATCACGAATGATAAATGACTATGCTCTCCTAACCCGCCTGCCTTTGCTTCAGGGCATCAGCAGCACGGATTTACTCAACTGGGAAGATGCCATGCGCCTCGACATCGACGAGTTGCCAGCCTCCAAGTTGCCGCTCATCCGTCAAGGCGACAACTGCACCCAGTTGCTCTGTCTCGTTGAAGGAGAGCTGCTCAGAGAGTATCGTTCCGAAGACGGAATCTATGTCACGCGCTCCTACCTGGAAGGCCCTGCAGTTATTGAAGTGGACAGGCTTTTCGGCCTTTATCCGACATACGAATATACCTATTATGCAAAGACGGATATTAAGTTTTTGAGCATAAGAAAGACTCTGCTCAGCAGCCACATGATGAAGAGCGAAGTGTTTCGGTTTAACCTGCTCAACGCCCTTTCCGCTTGCGCACAAAAGCGAGCAATCGAACTCCTCCCGCACCAATCAGGAACAGCAGAAGAACGCCTGAAGCACTTTCTGGGCAAAATCTTCCTTGATTGCGAAGGCGAAGTTGAACTTATCATTCAAATGAAAGACCTTGCCCAATACATCGACGAAACACGCCTTACCATCTCCCACCTCCTCAACAAATGGGAACACGAAGGCAGCATTCAATTGGGCAGAGGGCATTTCATCATTCACGACATACAGACTTTACTAAACAAATGAACATACTTTGCTCCCCGACTTTCCAGACCTTGCATGGCACAACCCCGTTCTCAAGCATCAAGATTGAGAACTACGAACCTGCTATCATCGAAGCGATGAAGCAGGAGGATGAAGCCATCGAAGCCATCATCAATAATCCGGAGGAGCCTACCTTCGAGAACACCATAGCCGTACGAACTGGAGAGCAACTTGAACGCATCACGAGCATCTTTTTCAATCTCCTCAATGCCAACACATCTGACGATATGGATGCTTTGGCACAAAAACTCTCGCCCATGCTTTCCGAGCACTACTCCAGCATCATGCACAACGAGAAACTGTTCGAAAGGGTGAAGCAAGTATGGGGAAAGAACGAGACTTTGACCGACGAACAAAAGAAGCTCCTCTCTGACACCTACGACGCTTTCGTTCGCTCAGGAGCGCTACTCGGCAAAGAGGACAAAGAGAGGTTCGCAGCCATAGAAACAGAGTTGGCTCAACTTGGTTTGCAATTCAGCCAGAATGAGCTAAAGCAGACCAACGAATTTGAGCTGCACATTACCAACCCCGATGACCTTTCGGGCCTGCCGGATACGGCAAAAGAAGCTGCAGCTCTAGCCGCAAAAGAAAAAGGCAAAGAGGGCTGGCTCTTTACGCTTCATGCCCCATCATACATTCCCTTCCTAACATATTGCGACAATCGTGAACTGAGAAAGCAGATGTACATGGAAAAGAACACAATCTGCTGCAAAGGCGATACCTTCGATAACAGGGAAATCATTCGCAGAATCGTTAACCTCAGACACGAGTTGACTTCGCTTCTCGGCTATAAATGTTATGCCGACTATGCTCTGGCGAACAGAATGGCAAAGACAACGTCCCGAGTGAACGGCCTCATCGAGAAGCTCTACGATGCTTACATGCCCGTTGCAAAGAAGGAAGTGGATGAACTGGAAGTTCCTGAATTAATGCCTTGGGATTGGGCCTACTACAGTCACAAACTGCAACTCAAGAAGCACAACATCGATAGCGAAATGCTTCGTCCCTACTTCAAGCTGCAGAACGTCAAGGAAGGAGTTTTCGGTCTTGCCACCAAACTTTACGGCATTACATTCAAGCTTCAACCCGACATCGAGGTCTATCATCCAAACGTAGAAGCCTACGAGGTTTTCGATGCCGACGGAACATTCCTGGCTGTCCTTTATGCCGACTTCTTCCCTCGCCCCAGCAAACAGAGCGGAGCTTGGATGACAGACTTCCAGGAGCAATATGTCGACGAGACTGGTTTCGACCATCGTCCTCATGTCAGCATTGTCATGAACTTGACCAAGCCAACAAATGAAAAGCCATCGTTGCTTACTTTGAGCGAGGTCGAGACATTCCTTCACGAGTTTGGCCATGCCCTTCACAGCATCTTCTCGAAGGTGCATTACAAAGCCCTCAGCGGCACGAATGTCCTCCGCGACTTTGTGGAACTTCCTTCACAACTCATGGAGAACTTTGCCGTCGAACCCGAGTTCCTGCACACCTTCGCTTTCCATTTCGAGACAGGCGAACCTTTGCCGGACGAACTCATCCAGCGCATTCGCGACAGTCGCAATTTCCATTGTGGTTATGCATGCATCCGTCAACTCAGTTTCTGTATGCTCGACATGGCTTACCACACCATAACAAAGCCTTTGGAAGACGAGATTTTTGACTTCGAGAGCAAAGCTTGGAGCCGTACTCAACTCTTGCACGCCGTACCTGGAACAAACATGAGTGTGCAGTTCTCGCACATTATGAGTGGAGGATATGCGGCAGGCTATTACAGCTATAAATGGGCAGAAGTGCTCGATGCCGATGCTTTCGGCCTTTTCCTCGAGAAAGGCATCTTTGACAGAGAAACGGCACAAAATTTCCGCAAGGAAATCCTTTCGAAAGGCGGAACTGCCGACCCCATGCAACTTTATGTAAACTTCCGAGGCAAGGAGCCCGACATCAAGGCTCTCCTCAAACGCAACAATATACAAACAGATGAAAGACCCTAAGAAACAACGCGCCCTCGACCTCCGTTACCTGCGAATGGCACAGATCTGGAGCGAAAACAGTTATTGCCAACGCCGACAGGTAGGAGCGCTCGTCGTCAAAGACAAAATGATTATCAGCGACGGCTACAACGGCACTCCATCAGGTTTCGAGAATGTGTGTGAAGAAGACGGTGTAACAAAACCATACGTCCTGCATGCCGAGGCAAACGCCATTACTAAAATAGCGCGAAGCGGGAACAATAGCGACGGATCTACCCTCTACGTCACCGACTCGCCTTGCATAGAGTGTGCCAAACTAATCATTCAGGCGGGCATCAAGCGCGTCATTTACAGTCGTGAATACCGACTGACGGACGGAATCGACTTGCTTCGCAGAGCTGGAATTGAAGTGCAGTATCTACCTATAGAACAATAAATTATGAACCCCGACACCAAGCATCGATTTACACCGCTACTCATTGCCATCGGCACCATAGTGGGCATCTTCGTCGGCTCTTTCTACACGAGCCACTTTTCGGGCGGTCGCATCAACATCATCAATACAGGTTCCTCGAAGGTGGGCTACCTGTTGCAACTCATCGACAACATTTACGTCGACACAGTCGACATGAACACCCTAGTCGAGGACGCTATGCCTTTGATACTCAGCGAGCTCGACCCTCACAGCAGCTACTTCGGTCCGAAGGATGCCGAGGAGGCCAACGAGAACCTGAAGGGCAGTTTCAGCGGAATCGGCGTACAATTCACGATGGAACAGGACACCGTCAACGTTATGTCCGTCATCCATTCCGGTCCTGCCGAGAAGGTGGGCATCTTGGCTGGCGACCGTATCGTTACGGCCGACACCACGTCGCTCGTCGGAATGGAGAGTGACGACGTGATGAAGCACTTGAAAGGCGTGAAAGGCTCGAAGGTCAAGCTTGGCGTCAAGCGTCACGGCTCGAAGGACCTGCAATACTTTACCGTCGTTCGAGGCGACATTCCCGTGGTCAGCGTGGATGCCTATTACATGATGAGCGACAAGACGGGATACATTCGCGTCAAGAACTTCGGAGAACAGACTTACGCCGAAATGCTCGTCGCCCTTGCCAACCTCAATGTGGAGGGCATGAGGCAGCTCATCGTCGACCTCCGCGGCAACCAGGGCGGCTACATGCACATTGCCATTCAGATGGTCAACGAGTTCCTGCCTTCTGGCAGACTGATTGTCTACACAGAGGGGCGCAAGAGTCCTCGCGAAGAGTTCCGCAGCGACGGTCGGGGCACATTCCAGAAGCTCCCGCTCGTGGTACTTGTGGATGAGGGAAGTGCCAGCGCAAGCGAGATATTTGCGGGTGCCATTCAGGACAACGACCGAGGTACGATTATCGGTCGCCGCACTTTCGGAAAGGGACTTGTACAGCAACCCAAGGAATTTCGCGACGGCAGTGTCGTTCGCCTCACAGTTGCCCGCTACTATACACCGAGCGGCCGTTGCATTCAGAAACCCTACGAGAAGGGGCATGGACAGGAATACGAGAATGAACTCATCGCGCGTTATGAGCGAGGCGAGTTCTTCTCGCAAGACAGCATCCACAACGAGGGGCCGCAATACGAGACGAGCATTGGACGCATCGTATATGGCGGTGGTGGTATCACGCCCGACATCTTCGTGCCGGAGGATACGACGGGCATGACCAGCTACTATCGCGAAGCTTTCCTGACGGGACTCATCCGCCAGTTCGCCTTCGCCTATTCCGACGAGAACCGCGCCAAGCTCACCTCGCTTCGTACGGCCGAGCGCATGGAGCAATACCTGAGGCGTGAGAACCTCTTGGAAAAGTTTGCGCAGTTTGCCGAGAAGCGCCAGTTGCGCCGCCGCAACCTCATGCTCCAGAAGAGCCGCCGACTCTTCGAACGCAACATCTACGGCAATATCATCTACAATGTGGGCGAGATGAAGGACTATCTCCAATTCCTCAGCAAGGATGACCCAGTCGTCATCAAAGCCCAAGAAATACTCGACAAAGGACTCTCCTTCCCCGAGAAAGCCGAAGAGACGGAAAAGGAAAGCTCGAAAGAGGCTCGTCTGTATTCCTCAGAATCTTTTCCCCTTCATCAGAACACAGTTCGAGTCTTTAGATGTTAGTAAAAAATGGAAGCTTCAACTTTTCGATTTTTTGACTTTTCGACATTCAATAGGGCAGTCATCTGCACGCACGTCAATCCCGACGGCGACGCTATCGGCTCTTCGTTGGCCCTAAAACTCTACTTGGAGCGGATGGGCAAGCAGGCGACAGTCATTGTGCCCAACATTTTCCCGGATTTCCTGAAATGGTTGCCCAGTGCCGACACCATTCTCATATACACGAAACAAGCCGAACTGGCAAAGAAGGCCGTCGAGGAAGCCGACCTCGTCATCGTTTGCGACCTGAACCAACCGAGCAGAATGGCCGGACTGGAAGCAGACATTATGGCGAGTACGGCACCACGCATCCTCATCGACCACCATCTCGACCCCGATACCAACTTCTGCCAAGAGATGCATTCCGAACCGCAAGCATGTGCAGCAGCCGAAGTCATCTGCCACATTCTCAGTGAGTTAGACGAATTGGACAATATCTCCTACGACGAAGCCACATGCCTCTACTGCGCCATGATGTGCGACACGGGGGCCTTCTCCTTCAACTCCAATCGCCCCGTCATCTACGAGTATATCAGCCGTCTTCTGGCACGCGGAATCGACAAAGACCAAATCTACCGAAACGTCTTCTGGACCGCTTCTGAAGGCAGATTGCGGCTGCAAGGCTATCTGCTCTACGTGAACATGCGCGTCCTGCACGAGCGAAACACCGCCATCATCACACTCACGAACGACGAGCGGCGCCGTTTCAAAGTCAAGAACGGTGACACGGAGGGCATCGTCAACATTCCCCTGACCATGCTGGGCACACGGCTGAGCATATTCATCAACGAAGATACGGAGCACCCTGGCATCATGAAATTGAGCCTCCGCAGTGTGGGCGATTTCCCGTGCGACCAGATGGCTTCGAGGTTTTTCAATGGTGGCGGACACAAAAATGCCAGTGGCGGCAAACTGCAATGCACTATGGAAGAAGCGCTCGACCGCGTCAAAGCCGCCATCGAAACCTATGCCGACATGCTGAAATAGGTTTACTATAGGGCTGCATTCCACCCTATTTGTCCGTTTTCCACGCATATCGCTCAAGATGGTCTGTAGGATAGTTTTCGAAGAGGTAAAATTCAAAGAATTTTAACGGCTCATTTTAAGGCACCATAGAGCGCAAGTTTTTACGTCGGAGGCATTTGAGGCGATTCTGGGGCAAATTACGGGCAAAACAGAGCACGTCCGTCGTTGCCAAGATTATCTGCCTCTCAGTGTTCATACTGCACATGGCCTTTCGGGTGTGAAGTCAGCAACTTTCTCTCCCCCACCAAGAGCGTGACGGATGTCATATTGCAATATTGCATATTGCATTTAGTTTTTTAGAGGTAGAAAAAGAGAAGTGTTAAAAATATGTTAATATTTTATATAATATATTGATATATAATTATTTATACTAATTTATACTATAAATTACCTCTCTCTTCACTTCACACTCAGAATTTCTTAATGCAATATTGCAATATAGCCTGTGTCATCCGGATTGACACAGGCAGGGCGATGCGAGATGTAACACTATACGAAGGCCAGCGTAACACTATACAATCGCATTCATCACACATGATAAAGCCCGACGACACACGTGTAAAATGCAAACGTCACACGTGAAAACACCAAACGTCACGTGCTAAAACAACCTACTTCACACGCGGAGCCACCAGTCCCGCCGTAAAAAGACTGGTGCGACCCGACCATTAGAAAGCAAGATTTTATGGCTCAAAAAGAAAAACTTTCCGTTTCTCTTTGTATTGTTCTCACTTATTCGTAACTTTGCAGCCAGAAACATTAAATGCAAGATGAAGAAAGCACTATACATCTTAATCCCCTTCCTCGCCGCAATCCTCTTCGCTTCCTGCAAGAACAGCGAAACGTATGCCCAGCAGAAAGACAAGGAGTACAAGGCCATCAAGTCGTTTCTGAATCGCGAAGTCGTGATTCGGGACGAGGACGGCAGCGTGCTCTGCAACGTGGGGAAAATCACGCCAATCAGCGAGGAACAGTTCCTCCTGCAAGACTCTACGACCGACCTCGAAAAGAACGAATATGTGCTCTTCCAGAACACGGGTGTCTACATGCAGATTGTGCGTAAGGGCACGGGCGAGAAACTGGAACGGGGCAAAACGGCCCGCGTCATCTGCCGATTCATAGAATTCAACATTCTGGGCGACAGCATCCAGCTCCGCAACGATGTGTACTTCTGGCACTCCAGCCCCGACATCATGAAGATTTCGAACAACTACGGCAGCTTCGCAGCCAACTTCGACACGGAGTCGAACGGCGGCGGTGCCATGTACAACACGTATGGCAGCACGAGTGTTCCGAGCGGTTGGCTCGTCCCATTCTCCTACATCCGCATCGGACGCCAGGAATCGGCCGATGAGGGCATAGCGAAGGTCAGACTCATTGTGCCGCACACCGAGGGCCAGACGAGCGCTACAGGCAATGTCTATCCCTGCTTCTACGAGCTCACCTTCCAGAAGATGCGCGATTAGTTTACCGCTTACAGCTTACCGCAAGCCGTAAGCCCATAAGCCGTAAGCCATGTATATTCACTTTCCATTCTGCCGGTCGCGATGTATCTATTGCGACTTCTATTCCACCACGCTCGGACAGGACATGATGGCGTCGTACGTCCGTGCCCTCGAAAGGGAAATGGATTTACGCAAAAATTATCTGGAAACTTCGCGCGTACATACTATATATATAGGAGGCGGCACGCCCAGCCTTTTGCCCACGGACCTGCTCCACAGACTCTTTGAAGCGATTGGGCGCTCGTGGATGCTCGACGACAAAGCCGAAGTCACCATCGAAGCCAATCCGGACGATGTGACGAGGGAATGGCTGGAAGGGCTCAGGGGAACACCCGTCAACCGCATCAGCATGGGTGCCCAGACATTCAACGACAACATCCTGCAACTTATCGGACGCCGGCACGCCAGCCAGCAGACCATCGACGCTGTGAAGGCTTGCAGGGAAGCCGGTTTCGCAAACATTAGCCTCGACCTCATCTACGGCTTGCCCGGACAGACTTTCGAGGACTGGAAGCACGATGTGGAACAGGCTCTGAGCCTCAACATCAAACACCTCAGCGCCTATTCTCTCACCTTCGAGGAAGGCACTCGGCTCGACACGATGCTCCGGCAAGGATTGGTCGAGGAAGCCGACGAGGAACTCTCCCGACAGATGTACGACCACCTCTTGGACGCCACAAACAAGGCCGGCTTCCTGCACTACGAAATCTCGAACTTCGCTCTGCCCGGCTATCATTCGCGCCACAACAGCTGCTATTGGCAAGGCTCGCCCTACTTGGGACTGGGCGCAGGCGCACATTCCTATGACGGCAAACGTACTCGCCGTGCAAACTTGCCCGACATCATGGCTTACATCACAGCAAAAGAAGACGTGCCGCACGAAACGGAGGGATTGAGCGACGAGGCGCTCTACGATGAGTTTATCATGACTCGACTCAGGACTTCCGACGGAATCCCACTCGACGAACTTTCGGAAAAAGACCGCAAATACTGTCTCGAAATGGCCAAGCCTCACCTTTTGCGCGACCTTCTGCGCATCGAAAAAGGGCATCTTTGCCTTACAAAAGAGGGCATTTTCACATCGAACGACATCATAAGCGATTTGATGAAAATTGACAATTGACAACTGAAAATTGGCATTTATGTTGTTTAACATATTTCCCAACGCTTGCTGTTATGGTAAATAATAGTAACTTTATGCCCGAAATTCTGTATTAATCAATAAAAACAATAACGTCATGAAGACTTACAAAACTAATGAGATTAAGAACATTGCCCTTCTGGGTAATGATGGAGCCGGCAAGACGACCTTGACTGAAGCCATGCTCTACGAGGCAGGTGTCATCAAGCGTCGCGGCAGAGTCAGTCAGCACACAACCGTCAGCGACTATTTCCCCGTAGAGCACGAATACGGCTATTCTGTCTTCTCCACTGTTTGCCATGTAGAATGGAACGGCAAGAAGATCAACTTCATCGACTGCCCGGGCAGTGATGACTTCGCAGGCGCTGCCATTACAGCCCTGAACGTCACCGACACCGCAATCCTCCTGCTCAAGGGAGCTGCTGGCGTCGAGGTAGGCACACAAAACCACTTCCGCTACACAGACAAGCTCGGCAAGCCCGTCATCTTCCTCGTCAACCAGCTCGACGATGAGAACTGCGACTTCGACCAGCTCATGGAACAACTGACAAGCATCTACGGCCCGAAAGTTGTGCCCATCCAGTACCCCATCGAATGCGGTCCAAACTTCAACTCCCTCATCGACGTTCTGCTCATGAAGAAATATTCATGGGGCCCCGATGGTGGCGAGCCAAAGATTGAAGACATTCCTGCCGACCAGATGGACAAGGCAATGGAAATGCACAAGGCACTCATCGAAGCAGCTGCCGAACACGACGAAACCCTCATGGAGAAGTTCTTCGAAAGCGAAGACCTCACCGAAGACGAGATGCGCGAAGGCATTCGCAAAGGCCTCGCCAGTCGTGGCATGTTCCCCGTCTTCTGCGTTGACGCAGTAAAGGATATGGGCGTTCGCCGTCTCATGGAGTTCCTCGGCAACGTCGTTCCTTTCGTTGACGAAATGCCTAAGGTTGCCAACAGCAAGGGTCAGGAGATTGCCCTCGACGCAGCTGGTCCCACAAGCCTCTTCTTCTTCAAGACTGCTGTCGAGCCACACATCGGTGAAGTGCAGTACTTCAAGGTGATGAGCGGTACAGTCAAAGAAGGTGACGACCTGACAAACGCCGACCGTGGCAGCAAGGAACGCATCGCTCAGATGTTCGTCTGCGCTGGTGCAAACCGCATCAAGGTTGAAGAACTCGCAGCTGGCGATATCGGTTGCAGCGTGAAGCTCAAGGACGTAAAGACTGGCAACACGCTCAACGGCAAGGATTGCGACAACAGCTTCAACTTCATCAAATATCCTAACGCCAAGTACTCTCGTGCCATTCGCGCCGTCAATGAGAGCGAGACCGAAAAGATGATGAACGCCCTCCAGCGCATGCGCGAGGAAGACCCAACGTGGCAAATCGAGCAGAGCAAGGAGCTTCGCCAGATTTTGGTTCACGGACAGGGCGAGTTCCACCTCCGTACCCTCAAATGGCGCATGGAAAACAACGAGAAGATTCAGATTGTCTTCGACGAGCCGAAGATTCCTTATCGCGAGACCATCACAAAGGCCGCACGTGCCGACTATCGCCACAAGAAACAATCCGGTGGCGCAGGCCAGTTCGGCGAAGTGCATCTCATTGTTGAACCATACGTGGAAGGCACTCCCACTCAGGAAGTCTATCGCTTCGGCAATCAGGAATTCCGCATCAACGCAAAGAGCGAGGAAACCATCGACCTGGAATGGGGCGGCAAACTCGTCTTCATCAACAGTGTCGTTGGTGGTGCCATCGATGCACGCTTCATGCCCGCCATTCTAAAAGGCGTAATGCAGCGCATGGAACAAGGTCCTCTGACGGGCTGCTATGCACGCGACGTTCGCGTCATCGTTTACGACGGCAAGATGCACCCCGTTGACTCCAATGAACTTTCATTCATGCTCGCAGGCCGTCAAGCCTTCGCTCAGGCCTTTAAGGAGGCAGGTCCAAAGATTCTGGAGCCTATCTACGATGTAGAGGTTCTCGTTCCCAGCGACAAGATGGGCGACGTGATGAGTGACCTGCAAGGACGCCGTGCCATGATTATGGGCATGAGCAGCGAAAGCGGTTACGAAAAGCTGACTGCAAAAGCTCCCCTGAAGGAGATGGCAAGCTACAGTACCGCTCTGAGCAGCTTGACAGGCGGTCGTGCAAGCTTCAACACGAAGTTCGCAAGCTACGAACTTGTTCCTGCCGACGTTCAGCAGAAACTCGTGGCAGAGTACCAAGCAACGCTTAAGGAAGATTAAGACCAGGCTTAGTTTACAAAAAGACAACTTAGCAAGACTTAATCTCTTAAATAAGTTAAACGCCAGTACAAAAGTGCTGGCGTTTTTCTTTTATTGTTTAACATTTATTATTACCTTTGCAGTATGAAAAGGAGTTACATCTGGTTTATTTGTCTTGTCGTTTGCATAGCATTCGTCTCGCTGCTCTACTTGCAAGGACGCTATGCCAAGGAAATGATTAGGATGCGCCAAGAGCAGTTCAGCGAGAACGTTCTTCGCAGTCTTGACCAGGCTTCGCGCGAACTGGAGAAAGCCGAGACCTTCCGATACTTGCAGAAAGTGCTCAACGAGCACGAGGCAGAGAACGGGAGAATGATTCTTCCGGACAGTTTCCGCATGTCTGATTACATGCTGCCGCTCGACACGCTTTCGCCCAGTTCCGGCAACATGTCGCTTGGTTCACTTACGATGAACAGGTACAACAAGGTGGCAGAAACCATCAGCAATCTGCAGAAACATGCTCGCGAAGCCTACCTCTATGAACAGGGAGTGCTCGACGAAGTCATCCTTGCCGTCTTGTATACTGCCAGCGAGCAAAGGCTTCAAGACCGCCTCAACCCTGCCATTCTAGACGGTTACCTTCGCAATTCCCTGCAAGCCAACGGCATAACCCTCCCCTTCCACTTCATCGTTTACACCAGTGATGGACGCGAAGTATATCGGTGCGAAGACTATACAGAAGAGGGCAAAGACCCAAGTTATCAGCAAACGCTCTTTCGAAGCGACCCGACAGGACAGATGGGTACCGTCGTCATACACTTCCCGGACCAAAAGCAGTTCATCCGGGGCGTGGCAAACTATGTGGCACCGGCAATGGGCTTTACCATTATCCTGCTCATCACGTCGCTCCTCACCATCTATCTCGTAGTCCGGCAGAAACGAATTAGCGAGATGAAGAATGATTTCGTGCACAACATGACGCACGAGTTCAAGACACCTATTTCCACCATCTCCATCGCTGCGCAGATGCTTGCGGACAAGACTGTGAACAAGAGCGAAGCGACATACGAACGACTGGGAAATGTCATAGACGGAGAGACACGACGCCTTCGCTATCAGGTTGAAAAGGTCTTGCAGATGAGTCTGTTCGACAACAACAACATAGCCCTAAAGATGCAAGAGCTCGATGCCAACGAGATAACCGAGAACGTGGTAGACACCTTCTCGCTCAAGGTATCGCAAATCGGAGGCACGCTCGACATGAGACTGGAGGCTTACAATCCCTTCATCAATGCCGACGAAATGCATTTCACTAACATTATATTCAATCTGTTGGACAACGCCTTCAAGTACAGACGCGAAGATGAGCCGCTTAGCATCGAGGTTCACACTTTCAATCAGGGCGAGACGCACTTCTGCATCAGTATCGCAGACAATGGAATCGGCATACAGAAGGACAACCTGAAGCGCATCTTCGACAAGTTCTATCGTGTTCATACAGGCGACCAGCACAACGTCAAGGGCTTCGGTCTCGGTCTTGCCTATGTCCAGAAAATGGTCGAACTGCATCACGGAACTATCAAGGCAAGCAGCGAACCTGGCAAAGGAACCAAGTTTACTATAACCATCCCACTTTCAAAAGATTAAACACAATTATTAACTCTTAACTGATAAAACTATGGAACAGAAACTTCACATTCTGCTTTGCGAGGACGAAGAGAGCCTCGGAATGCTCGTTCGGGAATACCTCGAAGCAAAAGGTTACGATGCAGAACTCTTCCTCGATGGTGAAGCGGGATATCGCGCCTTCATGAAAAGGAAATACGATATGTGTCTGCTCGACGTGATGATGCCTAAGATGGACGGCTTCGCTCTAGCAAAATAGATACGACTCGTCAATACAGAAGTACCCATTATCTTCTTGACAGCCAAGAACTTGAAGGAGGACATCCTGGAAGGCTTCAAGCTTGGAGCTGACGACTACCTCACCAAACCGTTCTCGATGGATGAGCTTGTCTATCGAATGGAAGCTATCCTGAGACGCGTGAAAAGCAAGGAGCAGAAGAACATCACTCGCTTCCAGCTCGGAAAGTTCATTTTCGACACACAACGCCAAGTGCTCATCCTTGGTGACGAGCAAACCAAACTCACCACAAAGGAAAGCGAATTGCTCACCATGCTTTGTGTTCACGGAAACGATGTCCTTGAGCGCGACCTTGCACTCAAGACGATTTGGATGGACGACAACTACTTCAACGCACGTAGCATGGACGTTTACATCACTAAACTCCGCAAGCTCCTCAAGGGCGATCCGGACATCGAGATCAACAACGTTCACGGCCGAGGCTATCGCCTTATCGTGCCGAACATGCTGAAGGACTAAGGGACGACTCCAAACACAGCACGCCTAGTTTGCAAACATAACGTGCCACGTTGGCAAACGTCACACTAGTAAATTGCAAACGTCACACTAGTAAATTGCAAACGTCACACTAGTAAATTGCAATCGTCACTGCAGTTGTTGGAGACTGAAACAAACAACACCGCCTCGAAAGATATTTCTTCCGAGGCGGTGATTTATTTTGCTAAGACGGAATAGCCTACAGAATGTAGCCGACGGTAATCATGAAGTTGTTTGCCGTAGAAACCTTCTCGTCGCAGTTTGTGCCGATGTTGGGCAAGTTACCACCTTCAGGTGTGCTCTTCGAGGTCAGTTCCGGAGAACTCTTATGACCGGCAAACTTTGTAAGGTCGCGCATATAGGCAATGCCGAAGGTGTACTTCTTGTAGTAAGCATTCACACCAAGTTGAACGCCGGGCTGCAGGAGCTTGCCGACATGCAACTTTTTGTCGAAAGCTCTCATATAGGGAGTGCTCTCGCCATATTCCTCCAAACCCTCACCCTTGTCGGTGTCCATCAGGGATGCGGTATAGACTTTCTTCGTGTCGGTACCAGGAACGAGGGCTGCTGAACCGTCTGCCAAGTAAGCCCTAGCAGTACGCTTTGCCATTACGTTGAAGCGGAAATAGAGACCTGCGAAAGGTGCCAAGGTGAGGTCTTCAACGCCAAAAGCATCCTTGAACTGTTTGTTGATGCTGACAGGAATCGTAACCGAGAAGGCCTTTACCTTATATTTGTAGTATTCGTCTTCATGCACATTCCAACGTTTGTCCTTGCTCTTACCAGAGTGAACTGTGAGGTTAGCACCAAGTTCCAAGAAGAGACCCTTTTCCTTGGCGATACGCAAATCGCCCATCCAGCCCATACTGAATCCGCTAAGGAAATAGTTGTTGTAGTCTGGAGAAACCCCAAAATTCGTGTACTTCACGCCGGTACCCATGTAACCTAACTGTACGCGATGGAAGAATTTCACATCACTTGGAGTAGTAGGCACAGCGACTTCAGTAGCTTCTTCTTCCACATCACCCAGCGTTTCATCTTCATCCTGGGCAAAAGCATTGAGACTTACACTCAGCAACAAAGCTGCAGGCAGTATTTTCATCAAATTCATAGTGTATATGTATTAGTTTTCGTTATTTCTTCATGCAAATATATTCATTATTGTTATAAGTTCCAAACATTTTTTGCATTAAATTAACATTACGACGGAAAATTTGCCTTTTAGGCATTATTCTGCACGTTTCATCTCGATAACCTGCGAGCAATATTCGATAACTGCAGGCCGATGTGTGACACAAATGATAGTTTGTCCAACATCACGGCTACTGAGATTCTTCAAGAGCTGCTGTTCGGTATGCATATCAAGGGCACTCGTCGCCTCGTCAAGCAGCAAAACAGACCCTTTTCGAAGCAAAGCTCGAGCAATCGCGATACGCTGTGCCTGCCCTTCGCTAAGCCCCGCACCAAGCTCTCCGCAAATGGCGTCAAGTCCATCAGGACGGTCCATCACGAAACCTGCGCAAGCCGTTTCGAGGGCTTCACGCATGTCCTTTTCCGTAGCATCAGGATTGCCGAGCAGAAGATTGTCGCGAATGGTGCCGCTGAAAAGAGTATTCCCTTGCGGCACATAAACCAGATTGTTGCGGGTTCGAGGCGAAACATTTACCGTTTGATTCTCGTCGTACATCACAACACTACCATCCGTCGGTTTCAGCAAAGCAAGAATCAGACGGATCAAAGTCGTCTTTCCAGCTCCCGTCTCACCCAAGATAGCCGTAGTCGAACCCTTGGGGAAGTCGCAAGAGAACTTGGAGAGAATGAGGCGACCGCTTTCTCTGTATTGGAAGTTGACATCGGTAAAACGCACACCAGCGCCTTCGCGGAAAGTGATAGGATTGGAATCGTCTTCCAAAGGCATATCCTCGAGTTCTATGAGGCGCTCGCTTGCCGTCAGAGTGCTGATCATAATCGGAATGAAACGCGTCATACTACGAAACGGACCTTGTATCTGTCCCACCAATTGGATGAAGGAAATCATCATACCATAAGTGATGGTTCCTGCCTGAAGGCTGCTGACGCCCCAAAGGAAGGTGACGAGATAACCCGTGCCAAACCCGATACTGAGCAAAGTTGAGGAAAAGCTGCTGAACACAGTACGATGGCGAACATGTCCGCGAAGCATGCTTTGTGTCTGCTCCAACTTGTCAATCATTGTGCCTACACGCTCCAATGTCTTGAGAATAGCACGATGTTGGATGCTCTCTTGGAGAATGCTCTGAATCTTACTGTCCGTAGTACGGATGTCACGAGTAATGGCTCGCATCTTGCGCACGTACACCTTGCTCAAGACAAGGAAACATGGCACTATGCAAACAATCAGGCAAGCCAAACGTGCGTCCATGCTAAAGAGATAGAAGAAAGCACCCACAAGACGGAAAGACACCTCGAGGAAAGAAGGGAATGTCTCTGTGATACAAGACGTTATGTCGCGGACATCTCGTTCCAATCGGTTCAGGGTATCACCACTATGACGGTCCTCCTGACCGTTCCACTCACTTTGAAGAAGATGAGCAAACAGCCTTTGCTGGAAGATATTCTGCGAACGAACACCAAGCAAAGCACCAATCCACTTGCTGGTAAAACCAAGCAAAATCTTGCTGACCATAATGGCGACAAGAGCATATGCAGCCATGCGGAGGCTACCTTCTGCTCGGTTTGTGGCAATATCTATTGTCCACTTAGTGGCATAGATAAAGGCAAAATCAAGGACAACAGACAGGATGCCGATAAGCGCATTAAGCACCGCTTGCAGCCGCAACCCTCGAGAGGAGCGCCAGAACCAAATGGCAAGTTCGCGAATGGTTTTCGTCATATCAGTCTGTAATATTTTGGCGAGTGTCGCTGCCCCAAAGCAGTTTAGTGCGCAAAGTGTGCAAGAATGTTGTCTCAGGACGCTTCAAGACAACAACTTGGTAAGGAGCTTTCCGGATAGTGAGCTTTGTCGTATCTTGGCAAGACTCACTACGTCCGTCGATAGCAACAAGGAAGTTGTGGCTGCGACTCTCTACGGTAAGTGTTACCTCTAAATTGTCGGGCAAACTCAATGGCCGAACAGTAAGGCCATGCGGAGCTACAGGAACAAGGCCGATACTCTGGCTTCCAGGCAACATGACAGGACCTCCCACGCTAAGTGCATAGCCCGTGCTTCCTGTCGGAGTGTTGACAATCAGACCGTCAGCTTGATAAGTCGTGAGGTATTCTCCGTCAAGGTCCACCCGTATGCTTATCATGCTACTGTTGTCGCGTTTGAGTACCGCCACCTCGTTAAGGGCAAAAGGATAACCTTTCATTTGGCCTTCAGAACATTCCACTTGAAGCACATTGCATTGCTCTGTATGTAGCCGTCCGGTAAGGAAATTCTCGAATGTCTGCGTAATATCGCCGAGCGAGAAATCGGCAAGGAAGCCCAGACGTCCGGTATTGATGCCAAGAATAGGAATCTGCTTCTCTCCCACCCTCATTGCCGTCGTCAGGAAAGTACCATCTCCGCCCATACTGACGGCAATGTCAGCATCAAAAGCATCGTCAGTTATAAGTTGATGCTCCGGAATGTTGGCATGCATCTCATCTTTGAGATAATCAAAGAAAGATTTGTCAATAAGCAGAACAATACCCAAAGAAGACAATGCATCAAAGAGTTTCTGCACCGCTTCACACTTCTTGGGTTGGTAAGTGTTCCCGAAGATTGCGCATCTTTTTGCCTTTTCCATAAAATAAATTCGCTTTAGGCTGGCAAAGTTAAGTATTTTTTCCTAACTTTGCAACACAGTAACCACTAATAAATAATTAAGGTATGATTTATGTCTTTTTAGCCACTGGTTTCGAGGATATAGAAGCCATCGCTCCAGTTGATATCATTCGTCGTGCCGGATTGGAGGTGCAGACGGTATCCATTACTGGCGAACATATTGTAAAGAGTGCTCATGGCATTGGCATTGAAGCCGACCTTTTGCTTTCCGTAGTTGACTTTTCAAAAGCGAAAATG
>JAEEGF011541629.1_pt1 | contig 19724 bp, 14 predicted proteins | sample 9134171 | NCBI WGS metagenome assembly JAEEGF01 (sample SAMN16246542, study PRJNA631951) | gut metagenome | biome: gut microbiome; feature: rumen; material: AP-attached | host: Bos | place: Iran: Karaj | collected 2018-10
CGACATCAGTCACTACTGTGTATCGCTATGAAAATACAAGTTCTAATGGAGGCTATTCTTTTAGTTATAAGACAACAACAACAAGAACAACTACATACGAGTATAAGTAAATTTGCAAATTATTAATACAATCAGGCTTCCCTTGTGGAAGCCTTTTTTATGTGTATAATCGCAAGTGCGGAATGTGCTGATTTTTAATGGATTTGGTTTGTTGAAAACTTTTTGTTTTTTTTAAGAAAAAAAATGTTTCTGGCGCTTATTAATTGGTAATGAAAGTGTAATTTTGCACGACTTTTAATTAATTAGTTTTTATGAAAAAAATAGCAATCGTATCGTTTGTGCTGTTGAGCGCAATCCTCTTGGTATCATGCAATAAAAGTGGAGTATATAAGCCAAAGGACCAATTGGCTAAAGTATGGTATGAGAAGGAAGCTGTAACAACAATTGACAGTATTGACCATCCAAGTTCCACCCCAAAGTATTTGCGTGAAGATTGGATATGGGACGGAAAATATCTTGCACCCAGTACCGTATATAGGACTAACGGAGATGTGTGGTACAACTACAACTACGAGTACAACAAAAAGGAAAGTAACAGGATTATTGGTATAACATCCAATATTGCTGCAGAAAGAAAGACCCGCATACGATTCATGTACGACAATGATTCGAAGAAACTCAAGGAAATAAAGTATTTCACAGAGGAATTTTCCGAAAATAGTTTGCCATACAGGTGGTTGGTGCTTGATTATGATGGCAACAAGGTGGTGTCGATAAAGGAAACTATCAATACATCGAGGTTCCCGAGAAATTTCTCCTGCATGGAAACTTCTTTGCTTCCGTATTTTGTTTCAGAGGAAATGACTGAAAGTATTGAGGCAAGCGAAATCAGACCGAAAGCTGAGTACGATATAAAAGTCAACGACTATGTTATTGAATGGGAAAAGAATAACATATCGCACGTATCTATGGTTTCTACGACTGGAGATACAATAAATATATCTTACACCTACGATAAGAATAGGAATCCACAGTTGGCTCGCGTTATGGGGCTTGTAGAGGAAGGTGGTGTAAGTTGTCTTATCTTCTCGCGCAACAATGTTGTAAGCTGTACTTATGAAGGTCCCGACAAAACATATACTGAAGAATGTGAATACACTTACGACAAGAAAACGCCAATGGAAAAGGTTGTAAGAAGGACAGAAAACACCCATTTCTCGGTTTCAAAGATTACCGAAAAGTGGACTTACGAATATGTAGAGTAAAATCTTTACGAAATACATGAAGGGCGATTTTCGCCCTTTTTTTTTACATAAAAGTTGCTGGTGTTCTTTTTTGTTTTATTTTTGCATTCGAATTAGAGTTTTAGAAATGATTAGAAATATATTGATAGTAAGCATATTGAGTTTGATAATTGTCTCCTCTTCTTGCAATTCAGACTTTGATGTTAATGATACGTGGCGAGATGTCCCTACTGTTTTTTGTGTTCTCGACAAGTCGCAGGATATGCAGTATGTAAAGGTTAACAAATGTTTTATCGGCAATTTGCCAGCATCAGAAATGGCATCGGTGTCCGATTCGTTGTTCTACGACTGCGATGTGCAGGTGAAAATGCATAAGAAGCAGGGAAATACAGTGTTGAAGACGTGGGATTTCTGGCCGGTGGACAGCATTCCAAAGGAGAGCGGTTATTTTGCAAGCGACAGAAATACGATATGGGTTGGAAAACCTGAACTTTCCGAAGGTTTTGTATACGAGATAGAGGTAAACATTGACAATGGAAGGATTATTGCAAAAGGTAGTGCCGAAATAGTAGATGGTTGCCGTATAATTGCTCCGGATGCAAGAGCACCAAAAATTGAGCTGTCAAGATATACCAACGATTGTAATATAAAGTTTGCACCTGGTAAGAATGCCAATCTGCAGGAAACCAATGTGTATTTCAATTATCTGGAGGTTAAGACTAGCGGCGATACCGTACAAAAATCCATAAATGTGTACAACAATCAGTCGTATAGGGTTTCTAATGATTCGTATACTACGATTGAGCAGGCCTTTTCGGTGGCATCGTTCTACAGTTCTATTGCAGCTCAGATAAACGCATCGGACGAGTCGGTTGCGAGACGTTTGGTTAAGATGCCAGAGTGCCTTACATTCAGTGTTTCGACTGCAGACGAGAACTTGTATACATATATGCAGGTTACGAAGCCGTCGAGCGGAATAGCGCAGGACAGGCCTATATTTACCAACATCACCATAGTTGCAGAATCGAAAATGCCAGGTGGAGCAGCTTATGGTCTTATGGCTTCGCGTTATACCGTATCGTTGTCGAAGGCCGTAGGTTCCGAGACGCTTGATTCGATAGCCCGTGGAATGTATACCAAGCAGCTAAAGTTCCAGCCCTGGACCGACAATTACTACATCACACATAAGCCTTACGACAAATAATCGGAAAGTTTGCCCCCTAACTACTATGTCCTTCGGGATTTGTACTCCCGAAGGTAAAAGTATAAGGATATTTTATCCGTCAAATACATTGCATCAATCCCAAATCTTTATTGCCCAATAGAAAATAATGCGTACATTTGTGATGAAATTTATTAATATTGAGCCATGAAAAAATTAGTCTTAATATCAATACTCGTTGTAGCAATGAGTGTGATCGCATTCGTAGGGTGTGAAAAACCAGATTCAATCGAACCAATTGAAAGTATATCGCAACAAGATCCTACCATTTGCGACACTTCTGTTGTTTCAATAACACGCATACATCCAGAGTGGGAATATGATGATTGGGATTGTGCCCTTGATTTTCCCGACGATATGTGTCAGGTGTGCGATTATGACAATGGTGGAAACAATGCTAAATGGTTAGTCGCAATGAATGATGAGGAAACATATCGCGAGTTTTTTGGAACTTGCAACGAGATGCCCCCAATTGACTTTTCAAACCATACTGTTTTTGCTATTTCGGGAAGGACAACTACTACTCGAGAGGATGTTAAGTTTAGAATTATCAATGGGAAGATTGTAATTGACATAGTATTGGACGAAAGTGGAAGTGCCGATGCTTGTGGATGGAAGTTAGCATTCTACACCGACAGGAAAATAAATATAAATAATGAATATGAGATAAATATAACCCGAAGGTAAGAGTACTTATGTCCTTCGGGATTTGTAATCCGCTTTAAACAAACACCATTCCGCTTCTAATGCCGATTTTGAATCAGTAGATTTTTAATAACAACAGAGCCTTATTTTTGGGGCATAAATTTCTGTTACCCTTATTTTTTATTTCTAAAAGTTTTCGTAACTTTGGCATTTTAATGTCGGAGGATTGAAATGGCTTTTATCGTTATAGAAGGTCTTGATGGTGCCGGCAAGTCAACTCAAGTTGAATTGCTTTCAAAATATTTGCAGTCAGAGGGAAAGAGTGTTGAGTATGTGCATTTCCCGACAGGAGATTCCGAAATTTTTGGCGATATGATTAATCGCTTTCTGCGCGGAGAATTCGGTGGAATAGGAGATGTAAACCCATATTTGGTATCATTGCTTTTCGCTGGCGACCGCTACAATATGGCACCTAAGATAAACTCATGGCTTGCCGAAGGCAAATTCGTGATAAACGACAGGTATGTGTATTCAAATATCGGTTTCCAGTGCGCTAAAATCGCTGACGAAAGCGAAAAAAAGAGACTTTTCGACTGGATTTTCAACCTTGAGTTCAACTATTTCAAGATTCCGCGTCCCGACCTTAATATTTTCCTTGATGTGCCGTTCTCGTTTACCGAGAAACGACTGGCCGAAAACAGAACCGGAAAGGATCGCGACTACCTGAATGGCAAAACCGACATACACGAGGCTGATCTGAATTTCCAGAAAAAAGTTCGCGAAACCTACATTAAGGCCGCCGAAACCGACAGTCGTCTTGTGCGCATCGATTGTTCGTGCAATGGCGAGATGCTTTCTGCCGAAAAAATATCGGAAAAGATTGTCAATGAATTGAGAATGAATAATTTTGTAAAATAAATAAAGTTAATATTATGAAATTGATAAGAACCTTGTTTAGATGGATAGTGGGAGCCACATTTATTTTTTCTGGCTTCGTGAAGGTTATCGACCCGCTAGGATACGGATACAAGATAGCTGATTATTTGGAGGCTATGAATTTGTCGTCGATAGAAGCTGCGGCTCTGCCACTTGCTGTGATTTTTGCCGTGTTGGAACTTGTAATAGGTTTTTCGCTGTTCTTCAATCAGTTGCCAAAACTTGGTGCATTGGGAGCTTTGCTGATGATGGTGTTCTTCACGCCGTTGACTCTTTGGTTGGCAATTGCAAATCCAGTGTCGGACTGCGGATGCTTTGGCGATGCGCTGGTAATCACCAACTGGCAGACATTCTTCAAGAACTTGGTTTTGCTTGCAATGGCAATTCTACTTTTTGCTCAGCGTAAAAAGTTTAAACCTGCATATTTCCCTGCAGTCCAGTGGATAATAATGTTCGTTGTTGGCTTTGCTTCGCTTGGCTTGTCAATATATTGCCTGAAGACTTTGCCTATTATAGATTTCCGTCCGTATCACATAGGTGCCAATATAGCCGAAGGAATGATTATTCCTGAAGATGCGCCAAAGCCGGTAATCGAAAGCGTATTTACATACGAGAAGGACGGCAAGCAGCAGGATTTTGGAATTGATAATCTGCCAGATTCTACATGGAAGTTCGTTGATGCAAAGCATAATGTAATTGATGCTGGCTATGTGCCTCCTATTCATGATTTTACAATGACAAAGCCAGAACAGGAGAGCGCTGGAGTAGGAGTTGACCTTGATGGTGTCGAGCTTGTATACAAAAACGAAGACGGTGAGCAAATGTACGCCGATGTTTCATCAATTCCTGATGCTTCGTGGAAGTTTGACAAATACATTTGTGAGGAGTGCGAAGAAGACATTGATGTGTCGAAGATAAGGATAACATATAGCGATGCCGATGGCGAGCTGGTTGAACTTGGCATTGATGAAGCACCCGAAGGCCTTGAATTTGTAGAAGCAGTGTATGCCGATGAGTCTGTCGAGACCGACATTGCTCCGCGTGTGCTTGCCGACGAAAGGTATTCTTTCCTTATGATAGCACTTCGCCTCGAGGACATGGATACAGAACATCTTGCCGAATTCGATTCGATAGCCGAATTTGCTGCCAATAGCAATATGGGGTTCTACTGCATGACTTCTTCAAATGCAGAGGCTATCGAAAACTTCAAGTCAGAGCATCCTGTGAAGTACAATTTTTACAATACCGATCCAATAACTTTGAAGACTATTGTCCGCTCTAACCCTGGCTTGCTGTTAATTCGTAAGGGAACTGTCATTGATAAGTGGCACGACGGCAATCTCCCGAAGGTCGAGAACTTGAAGAACGAACTTACAGGCACAATGCTTACTTCGCAGCATAATCAGCGCGACAGATTGCTTTATGTGGTCTGGATATTGTCGGCATTATTGGCAATGGCTGTAATTAAGGTAATTTACAATTGGTTAGTGAAGAACAGATATATTAACGATAAAAACGAATTGATATGAGAAAGAAAATTGTTGCAGGAAACTGGAAAATGAATACTCTCGTAAGTCAGGGCAAGGCTTTGGCAGAAGAGTTGAACGCCTTTATGAAGACATACGATATGCCGGCTAACAAGACAGTCATTATCGGAACACCGTTTACCCACCTTTCAACTTGTGTTGCAGCTGTCGATACAAAGAAAATACATGTGTCGGCTCAGAACTGCTCGCAGTTCGAGAAGGGTGCGTATACTGGCGAGGTTGCTGCCAATATGATTAAGGACTTGGGCGTTGAATATACTATTATCGGTCATAGCGAACGCCGTCAGTATTTCGGTGATACCGATGAGGTAATTGCAACCAAGCTTGCACAGTGCTATGCAAACGGACTTTCGCCTATACTTTGCTGTGGCGAAAAGCTGGAAGAACGCGAAGCAGGAAAGCATTTCGAAGTTATTGAGTCGCAGTTGCGCAATGCCTTGAAGGATGTTTCGGCAGAAAACTTCAAGAATACAATCGTGGCATACGAACCTGTGTGGGCAATTGGTACAGGAAAGACCGCAACTCCCGACCAGGCAGAGGAAATACATGCTTTTATCCGTGGCTTGATTGCAAAGCTTTACAATGCTCAGATTGCCGATGATACAACTATCCTTTACGGCGGAAGCGTAAACGCAGGCAATGCAGCCAATCTGTTTGCACAGCCCGACATCGACGGTGGACTAGTTGGTGGCGCATCGCTCAAGGCAAACGATTTCATCAGCATAATAAAGGCTATTTAATTTATATCAGATGGGAGGAGTTTTTGCTCCTTCCATCGGTTTTTCAATTGATTGTACGACAAAGACAAAAAAGAAGCAAAGATGAACTATTTGGAACTTTCAATCGATATACCTCGAAGTAATCCCGACCTTTCGGACATACTTGTGGCTTTTCTTGCCGAACAGAATTTCGACAGTTTTAGCGAGGAAAACGGAAAACTTCTTGCATACGTGGAAGAAGAAAAATACAGCAAGTCCGATGTTGACGAGATACTTGCACAGTTTGGCGTTTCGGCAGTAGAAAAGATTATTCCTCAGGAAAACTGGAATCGTCAGTGGGAAGAAAACTTTTCGCCAATAGTGGTAGATGACAATCTTGCAATAAAGGCTCCGTTTCATACCGAAACTTTCGACACGAAGCATACGATTGTAATCGAACCAAAGATGTCGTTTGGAACAGGACATCATGCTACAACATCGATGATGTGCCGACTGATAGCCGAACTTGACCTTAGAGGCAAAGTAGGTCTTGATATGGGATGCGGAACAGGAATATTGGCGATTTATGCTTCAATTCTCGGCGCATCGAAGATATATGCCATCGACATTGACCAGTGGGCATTCGAGAATACCGAAGAGAATGCTGTGCGTAACGGAGTTTCAAACATAGTTGCTTCGCGTGGCGATGTGGAGGATATTCCAGAAGTAGAATACGAATTTGTCTTTGCAAACATTAACCTCAACATACTGAAAAAGCAGATTCCAACTTACGCCCGACTTATGAAAAAGGGTGCGGTATTGTTGTTGAGTGGCTTCTTCTTGGCCGAAATAGACCAAATAAAGGATGTTTGTTCGTCGTTCGGACTTTCGTTTGTAAAGTGCATCTCGGAGGATGAATGGACTGCTTGTGTTTTCGAAAAATAAAATGATAAAATGAAAAGAATATTCTCCATACTGGTGTTTTGCATAGTTTCATTTTCAACATTTGCCCAGTTTACGTTGGAACCGAGCAAGTTTGGAAAGGAGTTTGCCCAGCAGCTATCGTTTACAGGCGACATCAGGAAGGACGGGGCAAGTATGCAGAAGGAGTTTCTTGCCTTCTGGCAGTCGGATACCTTGACATCGTCGCAACGCGACAATTTCATAAGGACAATAAACAAATTGCAGTCGAAAGGCTGCAAGCCTTATCCCGATTTCGTACGTTACACCGATGTGCTTATGATGTTTAAGCGTAGGGGATACGACTATGGCCAGTTTGAACTGTTTGATAAGAAGGTGGTCGCAATGGTTGATGCGGGAAGACAGGTGCGTGTTAACGAATTGTCTGAATTTTTACAGAATTTCAATGTATTTCTAAGTAAGCGCATCGTTGCCAACAATACTAGAACAAAATGGACTGTAAACAAGCTCGATTTTTTGATTACATACGAAAACGAAAAGTTTCTGATAAAGCTTGACAATATCGACCTGATTGGGTATCAGGACAAGGATAGTCTTAAATTGTATTCAACAAGCGGTATTCTTAACCCTATTGCAAAGACATGGGTAGGTAAAGGTGGTGTACTTGGTTGGGAGCGTGTCGGTTATCCGCTCGACAGCATGAGTGTTGATCTTAACAAGTACAACATCAACATGACCGATATAATGATTAAGGCGGACAGTGTTGTATTCCACAACAAGTATTATTTCACGCAGGACCTAATGGGTGACCTTCTTGACAAGGCACAGAATGGAGATAAGCCTTACAAGTCGACATATCCGCGATTTACGAGCTATTCGCAGGATTTTGACATAAAGAACATACTGAAGGATGTGGATTACCGCGGTGGACTTTCGGTGCGCGGACGAAATTTTATCGGTAGTGGCGTCGACGACAACAAGGCAGAAATAAGGATAGTTAAGAACGATAGCGTTTCTTTTAGTGCGTATGCCAGTGCTTTTGTCTTCGATCCGGATAAAATTGCTGCCGATAACTGCGAAGTCGTATTTAGGCTTGCACAAGACTCCATATATCATCCGTCAGTTAGTATCAGATACACTCTGGTTAAGAGAAAGTTTGAGAAGGAGACAGAACCGCAGAAAACAGGAAGAAACAAAAAGCAGGAAAAGCAGTACGAATATGTAGAGAATGGATTCCTTGAGGTGATAAGGATGAAGGAAGGACTTTCGAATATAAATTTTGTTGATACATATCATCAGCTTTCGATGGACTTCACTTCGTTGAAATGGGTAGTTGACAAGCCTATAATTGATATCGCTACAATAAATACTCAGGGAACTCCGAGCGAGGTTCTGTTCGAGTCTGCCGATTATTATTCGTACGAAAAGTATAGGGCATTGAAAAAGCAAGATGCCCGCAATCCTCTCGAAGTGATTGCTTCGGTAGTAAGTTATGTCGGCGGTTATCCTGAATTTACGCTTGCCGATGTTGTGAACTATATGAAAGTTGACCGCGACCAGGCTTTGCAGCTTGTGTACACGCTGACATACAAGGGGTATATTTCTTATGATCAGGAAACTGAACGTATAAAGGTGCATGATGAGACTTGGCGATTCTTGGCAGCACACAAGGGCGATGCCGATTATGATGTGATTGTGTTCTACAGCAAGGTGAATTCTGAAGGAGGTGTAAAGGTCGACAAGGATACAAGACAGGTGGTGACAGGTACTGTTGGTAACGAAGTGGTATCAAATGCCAAGTTGAGCCTTTCAAATTTCGAGCTAAAGATGTCTGGCGTTCCAAGTGTACATCTTTCCGATTCTCAAAGCGTAACTGTGTATCCGAAAAATGGCAACCTTGTAATACAGAAGAACAGGAACTTTATGTTTGATGGTTTGCTTAGGGCTGGTCAGTTCTATATGTACGGCAAGGGATTCCATTTCGATTATGGATTGTTCAAGATTGAGGTTCCGAATTGCGATTCGATGAAGATGGTTGCCATGACTACTCCTGATATGAATTTCCTGGATTCGAACGGAGAGCCTAAGCCTGCCATTGTTCGCAACATGATTGAGGGCCTTTCTGGCGAATTCTATATTGATTATCCGAATAATAAGTCTGGTTTTGCGGACTACGATGAATATCCTAAATTGGTTTCAACCAAGGATTCGTATGTATATTATGATAGAAAAGATATATATAGCGGAATATACGACAGGGAAAAATTCTATTTCAAAGTCGACCCGTTTGTCCTCGACAGTATCGAAGGCTTTAATAAAGAAAATATACATTTTGATGGAGTGCTTGTAAGTGGAGGTATATTGCCCGACCTTAAGGAAACTCTTGTCGTGCGCAAGAGCGACTGGTCGCTCGGCTTTGAGTATAAGACACCGTCATCGGGAGTGCCGATATACAATGGAAAAGCGACATTCAAGAATGTTATCGACTTTAGCAACAAGGGTTTGCGTGGTGATGGAACAATTTCATACATGAATACGACTTTCAGCGATGCATACGTAACTTTGTTCCCCGACGATATGGAAGGTCATTCCAAAAAAATGCTGATGGAAGCTCGAAAGTCGCCTGTTCAGTTCCCGAAGGTCGAAGGTGTTGAGAATACATTGCATTGGGAAGTAAGCAAGGATAAGTTCCATGTAGATAAGGATACAAGCAACTTTGTGATGTACGACGGCAAGGCACATCTCGACGGTAACCTAGTTATTCAGTCGAATGGCTTGCACGGCAATGGAACTACATTTATTGATAAGGCGTTCCTAGTGTCGGATAATTTCGTGTATAACAAGGAGACTTTTGATGCCGATACAGCCGACTTCAACATTTATAACAATAATATTGCAGATATTGACTTTTCTGGAGAACGGCAGAAATCACATATTGATTTTGTGAATAGGCTTGGTGATTTTACATCAAACGATACATTGGCAGAACAGGATTTCCGCAAGAACAAGTATAAGTGTATTTCCGACAGGACTATCTGGAATATGGACAAGGATGAACTTTCGTTCTCTACAAGGCAGGATGTGCTTGATGAAATCAAGAATATAGATCCAGAAACCGAGTGGGAAAAATGGGAGTCTGCATTCTTGAGCAGTTCAAAATTCATGTCGTATATGCCGGGGCAGGACAATTTGTCGTTCCATGCACCCGAGGCAGTTTACAATTACCGCAAGAATATAATTAGAGCCAAAGGAGTAGGAGTTGTCCGTGTCGCCGATGCAGCAATATTCCCGTCTCAAGATTTGATAATCAGAGAGAACGCTGCAATGGACTCTCTGAATAATGCAAAGATTACGGCAAACGTTACAAATGAGCACTATAAATTTTATAATGCTATGGTTAAGATAAACGGAAGGCGTGATTATACTGCTGATGCTTTATATGATTATATAAACGATACAAAGTCACCTCAGACTATACATTTTTCTGATATAGGCGTTGTTGACGGAGAAACACGGGCACACGGCGAAATTGCCGAGCCAGACAATTTCTTGTTGACGCGTTATTTTGCATATCAGGGCAGAGTAAATGTATATGCGGGCAAGGATACATTGGAATACGATGGTGGAGCAAAACCGATTTATAATTGCGATACATCGATGCAATGGTTTAAGTTCAAGTCGTTTGTAAGTTCAGAGGATGCATACATACCTATTGCTAAAGATTTGAAGTCAATTAACAATATTCCTCTAAGAGCATCTGTATTATATGGCAACAATAAGATTTATCCGGCATTCCTTATAAAGCGGAGCGCCGCTGCTGACGAGACTATTTTCAATGCAAGCGGTTACATACACTACGCTGTTGATTCGGGCAAGTACGAGATTGCTCCAATCGAAAAGTTGTACGAGCCTAACCTGCCAGGCAACTATATGTCGATTGATGCCAGCACATGCAATATAAATGGTGAAGGACATTTCGCCTTTAGCAAGAATTTTGATGCCAAGGTATTCAATCTGAATTCATACGGAACGTTCAACTATAATGTGGAAACCGATACTACGGTGTTCAATACTACAATGTTTATCAATATGCCAATGCCTAATGCGGCTTACGAACACTTGGCTAAGGTATTGACGGCGGCAAGTTCGGATCCTGTTGATGAAAATGACGAGGATTATCATGTGGCGTTGAAGCAGTTCCTCGATACTGCCGAGTACAACAAGTATATGACTAGTGTAAGTTTCGGCAACTACAACAAGATACCAAAGATGTTGACCGAGGATAAGGTCGTTATCACTGGTGTAAAGTTTGTCTACGACCGCAAGTCGCAGAAAAGAGGTTTGGTGTATGGCGGTCCTATAGGTATTGTAAGTTTCGGTAAGCATCGCGTATTGCGAAATGTTTATGGATATATTAGGATAACTAAGGCTCGAAGCTCAGCATCAGAGGTTTTCGAGATGCTTATTACTGTTGACAATGATAAGTTCTTCTATTTCAATACGGATGGTAAGTATGTCAAGACTTATTCGGAGGAAGGAGACGGAGTAAATAAGTATCGGTCAATAATAGCCGAGTCGAAAGAGAAATATACCGACAATTATAATGTAGTACTTGAAGGCAATACAGATAAGAATGCTTTCTTGAAGGATATGGACAGGAAGTTCCAAAATAGGGAAAGTGAATATTAGGATTATAGTGTACATATTGCTGATGCTGTCGCTTGCGTTGTTGAGTGGTTGCTGGACGTTCCAGAGGGATGTTAGTCCATCATCTACAGCGTCGAGGTCATCGGCAACCGACTTTTCGTCAATGTACAATCCTGGGGCTTCGGTTGTAAATCCGCAGATAAAGGCGTATGTGGCTTCTGATACCGAAGCCGATGTATTTTTCCGCATAAGGACGCAGGAACTAAAAAATGCTCTTGCCAATCCGTTGGAAAAGGAAATAAACATATATGTCAAGTATTATCTGCGTAGCTCAAGCGATTTCCAACTTGCCGATACGTCTTCAATGCGTTATACATTTGATGTTTCTACCGGAGATTATATGTATGGGCGTTTCAAGGTTTCTTTGGCAGATAAAACTTCGTACAAGCTTGTTGTTGATTTTGTGAATATGCGTTACGATATTCGTAAGCGTTTGATTTGTGATTTAAAGAATACTCCGGTTTTCAACGACGACAAGTTCATCGCAAAAACAACTTCAGACGAGTTCTTGTATAACAATGTAGTGCCAGTGGGTAGGCCTTTGGTCTTGTATAGAGGTGCCGATTGCGGGACAACCGTCGATGTGGAGTTTTATGGCGAAAAGAAATATGTATCGCTTCCTCCGTATCTGAGTTCTCCTGTTAAGTCTCCTAATGTTCCCGATTCAATTTTCCGCTATACTTTTGGCGACACATTGCATATCGACAAGGCTGGATTTTACGCAATAGGTTCGACTCCGAAGAATGAGAAATTTGGTATAGTATCAGTCGAAAATCTGTCGTACCCTACGATAACAAAGGTGTCGGATATGTTGGAACCAATGAAGTTGATATGTACCGACAAGGAATTTGCTAAGGTTGATTCATCGGCAAACCAGAAGAAGTCTATTGATGCATTTTGGTTAGGGTTGTCGAGGAACGAGAAAAATGCCAAGGAGCAGATTCGAGTATTTTATAGCCGGGTTGCGTTAGCAAATATGTTTTTTTCCAGTAGGGTGGAGGGATGGCAAACCGATCGAGGCATGATATACGTAATGCTTGGGCCTCCTACTGTGGTTAATATTACTCCTACTAGTGAGGAGTGGGTATATGGCGAGAATAATGGTATGTTATTTACATTCGAAAATATTTCTGGACTTCGCAACGACTTTTCGCTGTTGAGGTCTAGTGCATATCAGTCAGTTTGGTCGCAGGTCTTGACGACTTGGCGGTCGGGGAAAATATTTACAGTTTCAAAGTTGAACAATGAGTGAATTTATTTTTGGAATAAGACCTGTGCTCGAAGCAATTAGGGCAGGGCAGGAGATTGACAAGGTGCTGGTAAGGCAGAATATGACTGGCGACCTGTCGGTGGAACTTATGACAGAACTGAGACGCAACAAGCTGAACATACAGTATGTTCCAGCCGAAAAACTTGATAAGATTACCAATAGGAATCATCAGGGTGTTGTCGCATATATTTCGCCTGTTGCATATCAAAGCCTCGAGCAAGTGGTAATGAAGACATTTGATGATGGCGTTACGCCTGTTGTTGTAGTGTTGGATGGAATTACCGATGTGCGTAACTTTGGCGCCATAGCACGTACATGCGAGTGTGCAGGGGTTACTGCAATTGTCATTCCCGAGACAAACTCAGCGAGAATTACTGAAGATGCAATAAAAACTTCGGCTGGTGCATTGTACAATATTCCTGTATGCCGTGAGAAAAATCTTGTCGATACAGTATTGTTCCTGCAGCAAAGCGGATTTCGCGTTTATGCAGCTACAGAAAAGACAGAAAACATCATTTACGATGAGGATCTTTCGGGGCCAGTGGCAATAGTGATGGGTTCGGAAGATGTTGGAGTGTCTAAAACATTGATGAAGCGTGTCGACAAGCTGGTTAAGATTCCGATGCGAGGCAAGACAGAGTCGCTAAATGTGTCGGTTTCTACGGCTTTGGTAGTGTACGAAGTTGTGCGTCAACAATATATGGAGAAAAAATAAGGTTAATTTATAGAACTAAAAAGGATAATATATGCAAAAGGTTATTAAGTCGGCGTTGATATCGGTTTTCGATAAGCACGATTTGGATTTGGTTGTAAAAAATTTGAGCAACTACGGAGTTAAGATTTATTCCACTGGCGGAACCTATGATTTTATTTCGTCTATGGATGTTGATGTTACCAAGGTCGAGGACATTACTGGATATCCATCAATTCTCGATGGCAGGGTAAAGACTTTGCACCCAAAGATTTTCGGTGGAATTCTTGCTATTCGCGAAGAGGAAAGCCATTTGGAGCAGATGCAAAAGTATGAAATACCTGAGATTGACTTGGTTATTGTTGATTTGTATCCGTTTGAGCAAACGGTAAAGTCGAATGCATCGGAGAGTGACATAATCGAAAAGATTGACATAGGTGGTATTTCGTTGATTAGAGCTGCTGCAAAGAATTACAAGGATGTGCTGATAATTTCGCACAAAGACCAGTATCAGGAACTTTGCAACATTATTGAGGAAAATGGATGTTCAACCGACTTGGAAACACGTCGCAGATTTGCTCGTGAAGCATTTGGCATCAGTTCCAATTACGATTCAGCAATTTTCAATTGGTTCGACAATGATTCGATGTCGCAACTTAAGTTGTCGCAGCGCGAATATATGCCATTGCGTTATGGTGAGAATCCGCATCAGGAAGCAAAGTTCTTCGGCAATTTCGATGAGATGTTTACCAAGTTGCACGGCAAGGAAGTTAGCTACAACAATATACTTGACATTGATGCTGGCATTAACCTTATCAGGGAATTTGAGGATACAACTGTTGCTATTCTCAAGCACAACAATGCCTGTGGCGTGGCTTCCCGCAGCACTTTGCTTAGGGCATGGAAGGATGCACTCGCTTGCGACCCTGTTTCGGCATACGGCGGCATCATTGTTACCAATCGTCCTGTTGACCGTGAGGTTGCAATGGAAATAAACAAGATTTTCTTCGAGGTTATAATTGCTCCTGACTTTACTAAGGAGGCTCTCGAGGTGCTTGAACAGAAGAAAAACCGCATAATACTTGTGCAGAAGCATAACAATGTGTCGAAACATGTGTTGCGCACGGCAATAAATGGCGTTTTGGTTCAGGAACGCGATACTCGCATCGAGGGAATGGACGACTTGAAGTATGTTACCAATGAAAAGCCGACTTCTGCGCAGATTGAGGACTTGTTCTTTGCAAACAAGTTGGTGAAGAGTACCAAGTCTAATGCAATAGTGCTTGTGAAGAATGCCCAGCTTCTGGCAAGCGGTACTGGCCAGACTTCGCGCGTAGATGCTTTGAAGCAGGCTATTGAAAAGGCAAAAGGTTTTGGTTTCGACCTCAATGGTGCAGTTATGGCTTCGGATGCATTCTTCCCATTTGCCGATTCTATCGAAATAGCATACAAGGAAGGTATTTCTGCTGTAATTCAGCCTGGTGGTTCGATTCGCGACGAGGATACAATAAAATTCTGCAACGAAAACAAGATTCCTATGGTATTTACAGGAATCAGGCATTTCAGACATTAGAATGATTTGGTCATTCCACAACCTTTAGCTCACGAAGCTTGCGAGTAAAACTGAACGAACAGCATAAGGTACGTTGCTTGTGAGTTCGTTTGTGCGGAACGCTGCTTGCAGCCTCGCGAAGCAATCTCAACAATTAGAAGTTGCGCACAAGTTTTGCAAATAAAAAATAAGCAAGCCAATCGGCTTGCTTATTTTTTGTATCCAATCGGGATTAGAAATTCGGTTTGTGGTCGTAGTTGCGGTAGAAGTCTTCTATAATCTTTACTGCTTCTTCCGGGGTGTCTACGATGTTGTAGATTTCGAGGTCCTTTTCGGAGATGTTATGTTCCTGTTCAAGTACACAGGTCTTTACCCATTCGAAAAGTCCAGTCCAGTATTTCGAACCATAGAGGATAATCGGGAACTTGGCGATTTTCTTAGTTTGTATCAATGTGATAGCTTCAAAAAGTTCGTCAAATGTTCCGAATCCGCCTGGGAAAATGATGAATCCCTGAGCATAGCGCATGAACATGGTCTTGCGGGTGAAGAAGTAGTCGAAAGTAACGAGCTTGTCGGTGTCGATGTACTTGTTTGCAGCCTGTTCGAATTCGAGTACAATGTTGCAACCTGCCGATGTGCCGCCACCACGCTGTGCACCGCGGTTTCCTGCTTCCATTATGCCAGGTCCGCCACCGGTAATGATACCATAACCTTTCTTAACCAACTGGCATGCTGTTTCTTCTGCGTTAATGTAATAAGGATTGTCTTCTTTTGTACGTGCCGAACCGAATATTGCAACGCACGGTCCTAATTTTGCGTAGTGGTCGAAACCGTTTACTAGTTCGCCCATTACCTTGAACATGCTCCATGAATCGAGGGACTTTATTTCAGTGTCCCATTTCTTCTGCATTCTGTTTTTTTCGTCTGCTGTCATAATCGTTATGTTTTAATTTAATAATTCAATGATTTAAAGATTTAATAATTCAATGATTTAAAGTTTGATAATTCGATGATTTGATTATTTAAAAATTAATGTGGGTGTTCCATCGTAGGGTTCGGTTTCAAACCAAATCCTACGAACACCACATTATCAATTGTCCATTGTCCATTATTAATTATTATAAGTTTCCAATTAGTTCTTCCAATTCCTTTTTGAAGGCTTCTGCCGACTGATACCTGTCGTTCAATGCCTTGAGTACCATAATTTTTTGAGCATTGTCGCTAATGGCGCCAGGCACAAATGGTAGAGGTCGTATTGTTGCTTTTTCTATTATCGCGTGAGCTTCATCGCTAATGCGGTAGTGCTGTTCTATCTTGCCGAACACTTGCTGTCGTTTTACGATTGGCTTGTCGGCTGGGAAAACGGGTTCCCTTGCCAATGTTTCGTACATTATCAGTCCCATGCTGTAAATATCGCTGTAGTCGCCAACTAAATCCTCGAAGCCAATGAGTTGTTCCGGACTTTGGTAACGAGTGTCGTACACACGGCGGATAAGTGGCATGTTCTTGAATCCCAGCTTGATGCTTTCGATGCTTAAAATCTTTGCTGTAGGGTGCATGAAGTCGAATTCTTCGCATTCGTCCCATTGCACGATGATGTTTTCGGGAGTTAAGTTTCCGTGGCAAAGTTTCAGCTTGTGTAGGTACGACAATGTATCGAGGCAGTTTGCAATTATGCGCAGGAAGAAAATGTCGTTGCGATAATCCATGAATTTTGGGTCGTATATCAGTTCCTTCAAAGTGCGTCCCGATACGAATTCGCATACGAGGTATATGTCGCTTCCATCGAAAATCATGTCATCGATGCTTACAAGTCCTTCATTTTTAACTTCGTTGCATACGGTTGCGAAGAACTTGAACCGTTGCGCATCGTTTCCGAACAATGCCGTGGATATTTTCTTCAGCATTACTTTCTCCTTTGTGTCGGCGTTTGCTCCGACATACAGGGTTGCGTAGCCCGAACGACTTATTATTGTGTCTTGTGCTTCGGGGAAGTATATGTATTTGGCTTTACTGCCATCTAGAATCTTAGGTGTCATCGGCTTATTTGTTGAATTCTTCTATTGCACGGCGTTCCCAGTCGTTGGTGAATGTGTTTTGTCCGTATCCTGATGATGCATTGTCAACGGAATTGTATGTATCTGAAATTCCGTACGATGAAGATTTGCTTCGTGATAGGTAGCGTGTCCAGTTGAAGGTGTGAATTTCTCCTTGCTTGTTGGAATGCAGCAGTTCGTATTCGTGGCCTTCCATGCTTGGATTGTAGAAGACGAACTTGCAGTTGTTATCCTCGCCAAGTCGGTAGTATTGCCATATTTCGTATGGGTATGCTCCTGGTTCTATTGGCGACTGGAAAATATGGTTAGGAACACCGTATTGCAGGTAAATTACGCCTCTGTCGGTCTCGAAACCATGGCGGATTGTGGTAGCGTAGTTTTTCTCAACTTTCTCGACCTGCAATTTGTATTGGTACCATTCGCTTTCGGGGTTCACATAGTTGCGTTTAACCCAAAATTCAACGAAATACTTTTGTAATGTTGCCAAATCTGCAGTGCGAAGCTGGTTGTCGATGAACGGACGCTCGTAAACACTGGCAATCGGGCGCATTGACTTTATGTAATAAACAAGCGAGTCGCGCGAGTTCATGTTGCCTGCAAATGTATTGTTGAGGTCGAACTGGCGTGCCCGTGCCGCGTATTCCTCGTTGCTGAATGTGCTCTTGTTCTGCCTCTGGAAAAAGTATACGCTCTTTGTTACCGGTTCGTTGTTTCTGTTGACTATTTCGACCACAAGGTTGTAATTGCCACTGGGAAGTTTCTCGATGTTCAGTTCTCCTATAAACGGGATGACTTCGGCTGGTTTCATCTTCTTGAAACGGCTACATTGTGGCATTTCTTTGCCCGACTGGTAGTCGTCAATGTGATATTTTAGCATAAAGTCGTCGTTGAGTGCCTTGTCGGTGTTGTATGCCTCGATGTAGAACTTCAGTGAATTCATATTTTCGGGGAAGAAATTTGCAACATACGGAACTAGGTCGTATCCGCTCTTGGTAATCGACGACTCGCTGGACGCCTTTGTGTAGCTTTCGACAAGTTCGATGTCGCTGAATTTCACTTCGTCGCCGAAATCCATTACGATTGTGTCGGAGAAGCAGTATGGCGGCTTGTCGCTGTTGATGTCGCGTATGCTTATGTCGAAAGTGTATGTGCCGTTTGGAAGGTTTACGCGTTGTGCATCAATAAAGTTAGGGATGGGGGCAGTTGTGTCGGTAATTTCTGGTCCGTGCAGGACATATTTCTTGAAATTTGCAATAGAATCGCCGACTTTGAAAATCATTACAACTTCTATCTCCGATTGGAATTTTCCGTTACCGATTTCTTTCAAGATAGTCGAATAGCCTATTGTACTCATGTATGTTTCAATGTATTGACCTTGCGGCGAATTGAATTTAGTGTACATGAAATAAACTTCAAGTCCAGCAAAAGATTTAGCCGCAAATATCAAGCTTAATATTGCAATGACTAGTATTTTCTTCATAAGAATATCTTGTGTTCAAAATAAAAACGCAAGATAATAAAATTTATGATACGCGAAGAAAAAAGTTTTTGGAATCGTTGACGATTTTGCCTTTCTGCCTTTTTGCTCATTGTTTTTGGCGTGGAGGCTCAAAGTCTCGAAGACCATAAGTTTAGCCTTTTAGCCTTTCAGCCTTTTTCGCCCATTGTTCATTGTCCATTATACACTGGTCTTATCGTCTGTCCTAGCATCCTGTAATAGCTGGTTTCGTAGCACGATTGTGGTTCAAGAATAAATCCCCAAGCATATTCTACATCTTCTGAATACAAGGAACTTACCCAGTAGAAACCACTTTCGCCGTTGCTCAATAGACCTTCGCCATCGCGACCACCAGCCATAGGCAAGAAGATACTGTTTCCATTAGGACCTGTAAAGCGGTAACCTGTTACTCCATTCTGAGTTATGTATTGCTTGTTGCAGTTGTCGTACAATTCGGCGAAATTCTCTCTTGTTGGTATTCTCCATGCCGAGCCAAGCATTGCTGTTGCAGCATCATTGTCAGTTTCCAAACTGGTCAATCCATCCGAATCCGTGTATTTCACAAGCGAACTGTCTTTGTAGAATTCGTATGTATCCCAGCTGTATGCCTGTTTTTCTGCGACTTCGCCCCAAGCATAGTATTTGCCTGTTCTTTCCGGTGCGCTTGCTCCTAGGTTGCAGTTCGCCCACTTTAGTCCGCTAGGCAGACCAAGGTCAACATAATTGAACGACGATA
>JAEEGF012365430.1_pt1 | contig 19715 bp, 15 predicted proteins | sample 9134171 | NCBI WGS metagenome assembly JAEEGF01 (sample SAMN16246542, study PRJNA631951) | gut metagenome | biome: gut microbiome; feature: rumen; material: AP-attached | host: Bos | place: Iran: Karaj | collected 2018-10
TACCCACACGCATACCTTCCTGACGGCATAGCTCGATGGCTTTCTGAGCCAGACGGGATGCAGAGCCAAAGGCAACGATTAGAATGTCGGCGTCTTCTGTCATGTATTCTTCGTATCGAACTTCCTTAGCCCTAATCTCGGCATACTTCTTCTGCAGGTGCACGTTATGGTCTTCCATAATGTGCGGGTCGAGTTCGAGCGAGGTGATGATGTTGTTCTTGCGTCCCTTCTTTCCCGTGATTGCCCAAGGGCATTGCTGACGCACTTCTTCATCGGTTCGGCGAGGCTTGAAGGGTGGCAATACCAACTTCTCCATCATCTGTCCGATGACTCCGTCGCTAAGCATGATAACCGGTGTGCGATAGCGGAAAGCCAGTTCGAAACTGAGGTCTACGAAATCGGCCATCTCCTGCACACTGGCTGGTGCAAGAACGATGACGTTATAGTCGCCGTTGCCTCCACCTCGTGTGCTTTGGAAGTAATCGCTCTGACTGGGTTGGATGGTGCCAAGACCTGGGCCTCCACGTTGTACGTTGACGATGAGACCAGGAATCTCTGCGCCTGCCATGTATGTGATGCCTTCCTGCATCAAGGCTACGCCGGGACTCGACGAAGAGGTCATTACTCGCTTGCCGGTACTGCCTCCGCCATATACCATATTGATGGAAGCCACTTCGCTCTCCGCCTGCACCACTACCATACCTGTGGTTTCCCAAGGCTTCTCAACAGTAAGCGTTTCCAGTATCTCGCTTTGGGGTGTTATGGGGTAACCGAAATATCCGTCGCATCCACACCTGATAGCAGCATGGGCCACAGCTTCGTTACCCTTCATGAGCAGTATTTCTTGTTTCTTTTCTTCCTCCATGTTCATTATCTTTTACGATAAACGGTAATGCATCCGTCGGGACATACAATGGCGCAACTCGTGCATCCAGTACACATGCCTTCGACGACTTGCTCGGCAAAGGGATAACCTTTGCGATTCACGCTTTTCGGAGTTAATCGTATGATGTGCAGAGGACAGGCCACAGCGCAAAGGTTGCATCCCTTGCAACGTTCCGTATCAACTACAATTGCTCCTCTCATTCTTTTATGTTAATTAGGGGTTATACATATCCTTGCATCGGTAGGACAATATGTTATCAAGCATCTGCTTTGCCTTGACGGCAGGCGATGCGGGGTCAAGCGATATGGCTTCGTTGTAACACTCTATTGCGTGTTGCCAGTCGCCTTGCTGACGATATTTATTGCCCAACTGATAGTATTGTTCGGCTTCGCTCTGTTGCTGCAGAGTACTCATGCTTTAGTTCTCTCTAACAGCAACGCGTATCTTCTGGGCAGGAACGAAAGCCGGTGTCTCGAATGCGTCCATAGCAGCATCGAAAATCTCTTCCACGCGGTCCACAGTCTTGCGACGGAACTTGCCACTCTTGAGATAGAGCTTGGTCTTGTCCTTGTTCAGGGCCTCTTTGTCGCTTATCCACTCTTCGGCCTTGAAAATCATGCCGTTGTTGCCTTCCATGTCCTCGCTGTAGTAGTAATTGATGTTGCTGATGGAGAGCGTAACTTTGTTGCCGCTTGTGATAGCCTTTATTTGATAGCGAACGCGGGTACGATCGAGATAGAGTGGCTTCTTCTTGAACACCATCCACTCACATACGCGAGCCACAATGCTGTCTTGGTTTTCTCCCATAATACGTGCGTAGTTTCCGGGAGCAGGGATTGACTCATCAACTAACTTGCCAATGAAGCGACTCATAATGGCCGAAACTTCTTGCTGGCTTTTTCCTTGAACACTGAACGACTTAGTGAAGGTAACTATTCCGTCTTGTTCGGGAACGGCACCTGCCAGATACTTGCTGTCGTCTTTAGCTGATGCACTGATGGCAACCAGCATTAATGCACTAAGAATAAATTTTTTCATCATAATATAGAATGTTTTGTGTTATTCGTAACGTAGGGCTTCGATGGGGTCCATCGTTGCTGCCTTGTGAGCAGGAATATAGCCAAACATAAGGCCTATGAGGGCGCAGACTCCGAAACTTACCAGCACGCTCCACAAGGGAACGGTGGCAGGGAAACCGATAGCTTGCGCTCCCCAACTGAGCAAGTATCCGAGACCCACGCCGATTACGCCTCCCGAGAGGCTTATCATGATACTCTCGAGCAGGAACTGCCTGCTGATGTCAATGCCTCTTGCGCCTACTGACATACGGAGACCTATCTCCTTCGTGCGTTCCGTAACGCTGACGAGCATGATGTTCATGATGCCTATGCCTGCTACCAATAGTGAGAAGGCAGCAGCAACTACGAGCACCGTCTGCAGGGTGGTCATTGTGCTCGACATCGTCTCCATCATCTCCTGCTGAGAGCGGATGGTGAAGTCGTTGTCATCGTTTTCCTTAATCTTGTGATTCCTGCGCAGAATGGCCGTCAGTTCGTCGATGGCGTCGTTGCTCAGTTCCTCTCGTAGGGCGCTAACAACAATGCTGTTGAAGTACGTCTGTGCGGCAATGCGCTTCATCACAGTGGTGTAGGGGGCTATCATCACGTTGTCCTGGTCCATTCCCCAAGAGTTGTAGCCCTTTGACTTCAGTATGCCGATGATGCGGAATGGGATGCTCTTGAAGCGAATGGTCTTGCCTACGGCGTCAAAGTTCTTGTCGCCAAAGAGTTCTTCCACTATCGTAGTTCCAACGATGCATACCTTTGAGCTCTTCTTGATGTCTTCTTCCGTGAAGCAGTATCCGTCCTTAATCTCCCAGAGCTTAATGTCGAGGTATTCGGGACTCTCGCCATAGACCGTCGTGTTGGTGTTTTTGGCGCCGTAGATAACTTGTCCGGCGGACGTCACCTCTGGGCTAACGTGGGTGAAGAACTTAGCCTCTTGCTGTATGGCTTCGTAGTCGGCCATCTTCAGCGTCTGCATTGCCGACGGGTCGAGCCTGACTCCACCGCGCATCTCTCCACCGGGTCGGATGGTGAGCAAGTTTGTTCCCATCTTGGAGAGTTCTGTTCTGATGCTGTCCTTCGAACCTTGTCCGATGGCCATCATAGTGATGACAGCTGCCACGCCTATGATGATACCCAACGTTGAAAGCAGGGTTCTCGACTTATTGCTCATGATGGCCGTGATGGCCACCTTTAGTAGATTGGTTAGGTTCATTGATAGTCTTTAGTCGTCTTGTTTGGGCAGAGCGGCAAGGGCTTCTGCTGCATTCAGTATGTTGTTATTCTCAACGTCGCTGCAAATCTTTCCGTCGCGCAACATGATATTGCGACTGCTGTATTGGGCAATATCGGGGTTGTGGGTGACAAAGATGATGGTGCGTCCCTGACGGTGGAGCTCTTGGAAAAGGACGAGGATTTCGAAACTCGTACGTGTATCCAGATTACCCGTTGCTTCGTCGGCCAGGATGACAGCAGGATTGTTGACCAGAGCGCGGGCAATAGCCACACGCTGCATCTGACCACCGGACATCTGGTTTGACTTGTGTTCGAGTCGATCGCCGAGTCCAACTGCTTTCAGTGCCTCGATAGCGGCTTGTCGGCGTTGCTTGGCCGAGTAGGCGCTGTTGTACATAAGTGGAAGTTCGACGTTCTCTACGGCCGTCGTCTTTGCAAGCAGATTGTAGTTTTGGAAGATGAAGCCTATCTTGCGATTGCGCAATACGGCTCTTTCGCGACGACGCATTTTCTTTACGGGTACTCCGTCCAGAATGTATTCGCCACTCGTAGGCGTGTCGAGACAGCCAAGCTGGTTCAACAGCGTCGACTTGCCCGAACCTGACGTACCCATAATGGTTACGAACTCGCCTTCGTGAATTTTGAAACTCACTCCGCGCAAGGCTTTGACGATTTCACTGCCTACGTGAAAATCGCGTCTCACGTCCTGCAGTTCTATAACCACTTTCCTTTCTTTGTCAGCCATCATTAATTCTTATTCCAATGACCCGTAGGCCTTATTCATTTGCACCTTAGGTTCGATTCATTTGCACCTTAGGTTCGATTCATTTGCACCTTAGGTTCGATTCATTTGCACCTTAGGTTCGATTCGTTTGCACCTTAGGTTCGATTAATTTACGCCTTATGCCTTATTTCCGAACCCCTTAGGCCTTATTCGTGAATGCCTAATTCCTATTTTGATTGCCCCCTTGTCTGTTGTTTCCCGCATTCCTGTTTCTCGGACGTGGCATGAAGGGATTACCGCCAGAGGCCTCTTCCAGGTTGGGCTCTTCACCACTTTGCACGTCGGTCAGCACTTCCAGTCCGTCACTTGCGCCTCGTGTGATTTGTGTGAGAGCACCGTTGCTCATACCAGTCTCTACGGCAATGGCCTTGATGTTAGGTCCTTCTTTCACCCACAGCTTCTGGCGGCCTTCGACGTCTGTGATGGTTTCGCCTTCGTTGAGCATAGCTTCGTTAGGAGTGAAGCGCAAGGCTTTGGAGGGAACTGCAAGCACGTCGTTGAGTTCCAGCGTGAAGATGGTGACGTTAGCCGTCAGGCCGGGTTTCAGCTTCAGGTCGTTGTTCGGCGCACTAATGACTACCTCGTAGGTGACAACATTACTTTCTGTGGTTGCCTGCTGGCGCACTTGCGTGACAGAACCCTCGAATACGTCGTTGGGGAATGCATCTACGGTGAAGGTCACTCGCTGGCCTTCCTTCACTTCGCCTATATCAGCCTCGTCGACATCCGCAATCACACGCATGTTGGTCAGGTCCTGAGCAATCTTGAACAGGGTAGGCGTATTGAAGCTTGATGCAACGGTTTGTCCCTCTTCCACCTCCTTTGAGAGAACCACTCCGTCAATAGGACTGGTGATGGTTGCATAACCAAGGTTGGTCTTTGCACGTCTCACGCTTTCGCGCTGTTGTGCAACCGTTTGCTGTGCTCTGACATAGCTCAGGCGAGCCTGGTCGTAATCGTTGGCACTGATGAGTCCTTGGTCGTAGAGGTTCTTGTATCTTTCGTAGTTGGCCTTCTGGTAATCGAGGTCGCTCTGAGCACTGCGCAGGTTGGCTTGTGAACTTGCCAAGTCGCTCATCAGGTTGGTGCGGTCGAGTTCGGCAATCACTTGTCCAGCCTTCACCACGCTATTGTAATCGACGTACAACTTGCTCACGATACCGCTCACCTGCGTACCAACGTCCACACTTGTGACGGGTTCTATGGTTCCAGTAGCCGTAACGCTTGTGGTCACGTTCTGCTTTTCCACTTTCGCTGTAGTGTACTTGAATTCCACCTTATGCTTGCAACCAACCATCAGAAGCCCTGCAAGCACTACAATGAATAGCCTTTTCATATGCTTATTGTGTTATTTTGTTTCTTTCTTTATGTCGAATTACATGTCGATGACTTCTCCCCCGTAGAACTTCAGCAACTGCATGTTGAGCAGGGTCAGGTATTTGCTTTGCAGCACATCCTGCTTGGCGCTGATGAGGTTGTCGTATCCTTGGCGCAGTTCCACAATATTCTTCAGTCCATTGCGGAATTGGGCGTCGAGCAGCTCGTAACTGGTTTCCGAGCTCTCCACCTTTGCCTTTGCCGAGAGGAAGCGTTGCTGATAGCTGTTGGCGTTCAACCAGTAGTTCTCAATCGTGCTTGAGAGTGCGTTCTTCTTGTCCTGCAAGTCGAGTTCGCTGTTCAGTTTCTGCAGCTTTGCCTGCTCTACGGCACTCTTGTTGCGACGGTTGTCGAAGATGGGGACACTCACGTTCACACCACCACTCAGGTTCACATTCTGCTTCATCTGCTTACCCACGCCGTTCGGGCTGGCACTATAGTGGCTGTCGCCTGCACTAGCGCTCAAGCCGATGTTAGGATAATAGCCTCGGCGGGCAATATCGATATTCATGTTTGCCGCATCGATGCTCAGTTCGGCACTACGAATCTCAGGACGCGTTGTAAGCGCTTGCTCGTAGATGCTTTGTGCCGATGGTATGGGTGCAAGCACCTGTTCGTCAGTTGGAATATTCCCTACCACATCGAAGGGTGAGGACAGGTCGAGCTCTAACAAGGCCTTCAACTGCCGCTTGTAGTTCTGTATCTGAGTGTCTATGCTTACGATATCGTATTCGGCACTCTTCCATTGTGCTTCGAGCTGCGCAACGTCGGCTTTCGACATCTGCCCTTGGCGTTGCATCTCTTGTCCGCGTTCGTATTGGCTCTTTGCCGTTTGTGCAAGTTGCTCATTCACTTTCTTGGCCTCTATGCTATAAAGAATCTGCACGTATAGCTGGGCTATCTGTTCCTGCAGGTTCTGTTCGCTCTGTCGAGTGCCCAATTCTGTGATTTGGTTTTGCAACTTCTGTGCCTCAATGTTCTTTTGGTTTATGCCTCCGTTCCATATTGTCCAACTGGCATTCAACCCGTAAGAACCAGACTCCGTAACCTTCTTCGTGGTGTTTGTCACCTGTCCGTTCTGCACGATAGCCGTGTTTTCCTCAAAGGGACGATAACCCACGCTCTGGCTGGTGGCAAAAGAAAGACTGGGCAGAAGCGCGGCCTTGTCTTGTTTCAGACTTACTTCTCCCTGTTCCTCGCTCACGCGGCTTTTGCGAATCTGGATACTGTTCTCAAGCGCATAGTCGATGCATTGGCGCAACGTCCACCTTTCTTGCCCAGTGACAGAAAGCGCGGATAAGCATATCGAGATTAAGAGTAAGTATTTCTTTCTCATTACATTACTTATTTTTATTTAATGGCCGACAAAGATAACCATTTTTTGTGTAATGACAAAGAACTAAACTTTATTTAACAAAGTTCTAATCAGAATTATAGGCTTTCATATAGTCGATGAGCACCCTATAATCTTCCGCCTGGGACAGCAGCGCAAGGTTGCCCACAAGGAAGAATTGGTTTCGAGCTCGCGTAACGGCGACATTCAGTTTGCGGTCAATGGGGCTTCCGTCCGTTACAACTGGGGCAGAGAGGATGGAAACTTGATAAGGCTGACTCACGACTGTGGAGAAGAGAATGATGTCGCGCTGGCTTCCTTGATAGCGTTCGACGGTGTCGATGGTAATTGACTCGTATTGGGGAATTTCGAGGCGGGCGAGTTCCTGACGTATCTGTGCTATCTGACCTCGGAAAGGCACGATGATGCCAATTGCACTATCGGGTGTCCAAGATTGCCCGGCTTGAAGGTGGAGGTTGTAGAAGCATTGGACGATGCTTGCTATTGTCTGAGCCTCAGGTTGGTTGATCTTATTGTTGCCGATAGTATAATCTTTTGTGACGTTAAAGCAACCCATGCGATGGGTAGCCAGATAAGTGAGCAAGGGGGCAGCATCACTGGAAACCTTCCAAGGAAGCGGTTGTGTCTGATGGGGTAGAGGCACCACTTGCAGACGGTCTTCATAATAGCGGTTAGCCACAAACGCATTGATTTCGGAGTGCATGCGCCCTTGCCGTTCCAACATCTCTTCCTCTCCTTCGATTTTGCCTTCGCGAATGAGTGTGTGAAGGCGTTCAAAGAAGGAGTTCCGACAATCCGTAAGACCTATCTCGCGCAATAGTTCGCTCTTCACCTCACTTACGCTTGAGGGTTGGACAACAACGGCGGGCAATTGCTTCTGGTCGCCTATCATCACCCATCGGGGTGAGGCGTCGAGTAAGGGTAAAAGCTGGGGTTCGAGCACTTGGGAAGCCTCATCAAGGTAGGCGGTTCGGAAGTTCTTCAGTTTGCGAAGATTGGTTGCACCTGCAAGACTGGTAACTGTCCCGCACACCAGACGTATGGGCTGAAGGCGTTCGAGCACTTGTTTGCGATTGGCGCAATCTGCAATCAGGTTTCGCAGTAACCTATGTCTGTATGGCTTTTCGCATGATGTCTCCTGCCCGATACGAACATATTCAGGCGAACTGGGCAAAGACTCCAGCATCTTGCAAATCTCGTCCACAGCGCGGTTGGTATAAGCCATAAGGAGCATGTTCCCTTCTCCTTCCAATCCCTCTTCCACCATCTTGCGCAAGGCAACGCTGGTCTTTCCGCTTCCAGGCGGACCAATCAGCAACTTGACGTCTATGGGTGGCGACATAGGAGACTGACCTGAAGCAAGATAAGCATAGAGTCCGCTGTATTGCTGGGCAAATATACCGTCGCTGTGCGAGGATTCTATGGCGTATAGACCATCTTCCTTAATAAAGGAAACATCGCGCTGGGGGAAGATGAGACGCAGGAGCAGGGTATCGGGCAAGAGGGTTTCCACCTGACAACGAATAGAACGACGGTTCGTGATGTTGTCGCCTTCGCTTTCCCGTTCATAGAGCAGGACGGAATCGTTTTCACGGAAATTGGGCTGTCCTTGATTGTCTGGCTCGAAGTGGGCTTCGATGTGCGTGAGCATACCTCGCTCATTGACAATAGGTTGCAGGTGGAGGTCTGTGATGATGTTGCCTTGTATGAGTTTCGTCTCATCGTCGCACAACCACGCTTGGGCAAATCCTCTGTCGCTGTCAGGCCTGTTTTCACCCACCTTCGCGTGGAATTGTTCTCGCTCGAGGAAGGCCACCATCGTGCAGAAATAGTCGAAGGCAAGTGGCGAAGCACCTTGTAGTGTGCTTAGAAACTCCTGAACTCTGGGTCGGATGTAATCTTGATAGAGTTTCCCTGTGCTGTGCAACGGATTGAAATCTTCTTCCTTCAGCGAGAGTAGGAATTCCTTAGGATTCTCTCGAAGCATGCGGTCGACGTGTAAGATGCCGTTTCGCATGTTCAAGGCTTCCACGATTGCCTGCTGTCCAAGCCTGATGTCGTAGATCTGAGGATAACGGGAGTAGAGCAAAAGCGTGCGAATCTGACTCCTCGATTTCCCGAGATTATAATGCAACACTTCCTTATACAGAGCCATCTGCCAAGCATGTTCAAGCTTGAAGGAGTTGTGGAATTCATCACGCTTACCGCCCTTCAACTCCACAATGGTGTCTTCGTTTCTCGTCAGCAAGTCCATGCGTCCTTGCAATCCCAAAAGCGGACAGAAGAAATTGGGCTCAAGTAGAGCTCCATCCTCGATTACGTTGATGCCTGTCTGGGGGAAGATGTCCTTGACAACACGATTGATATTCTTGTGTTGCTCGCGACATTGTGCAAAGAATTTTTCATCGATTCCTTCCAGTGTACAATAATTGAGCGCGTAGTCTTGGAAACTCTTTCTCATGGAATCGAGAAACGAGTCCTCAGACCGAACAGCATCGTCGAGGAACTGGTTGGCGGCATTACCCAGTTGGATGGCCAGCGTATCCTCGCGTGGCTGGAACTTGTTCATGAGGTAGTGCAAAGGCGAGTTCCCGTAATCCTTCACACATTGACAAACGGCTGTGATATCAATCAGGTAATCGGGTTCGAGGATGATGAACTTCGGACATAATTGTTTGTCCTCGTTTATGCTGATGTCCAGCAGGTTAAGTGTGGCAAAGGGATAGAGTTGATCGTTGAGGCTCCATTCGCTTCCATACTTTATCGCTTGCTTTTCGCCGTATTCGTCGAATCCTTGAATGGTGTTCTCGTCCCACTCCGAAACGGTAAGTCGCAGGTGCTGGCCTGTTTCCAAAGCTTTGCTTTCCCATACTCGCCATTTCTTGGGCAAGATTTCGGCAATTGACAGAGGAATGGGTTCGTTGTAGAACTCGGCAATCGCTTGGCAGAGAGCCTTTGCATCATAGAGAAAGTCCTCTTGTTCGGGACGGAACGAACCCTCGTTCGCCTTCCTAATGTTGCCATATAGAATGCAAAGCGCCTTATGGTCGAGATTGTATCTTTTGCACAGGAGATAGATGCGGGGAATAAGTCCGTGATAGGCGATGCTGTCTCCCTCGGTCCTTTCCTTGAGAACTCTGTCGAGCAAGCGTCCCAGACGGCGATACTTGATGATTAAGCCTTCGTTCGTCGTGAGTAATGCCCGAACCTCCTGATATAAGTCATTGGCGTAATTCATACGGAATCGGTGGGAGTGGGGGCTGGTTTATCGTTAAGCCCGTTTAATAAGTCGGGACGCTGTACTTGAGTAGGATGTTTCGAGTGCTTCGAGGGTTGCGGCGTGCTGGCCTTGCTGTAATTGCGAGCTTGTCCGCAGTATTGTCCCCATCGATCCATAATGTTTCGCACATAACCATAGGTTTCACTCCCTCGCAGATAACCCGACGTGACCACGGGATCGCGATAGTATTGCGGTTCGCTTAAGTGCAGGATGTAAGGCTCAACATCACGCCATGCCTTTTCATTTTGCCCATGCTTTCTGGCGAGAGCCATTGCGTCGCGCACATGATTTACTCCTCCGTTATAGGCTGCAAGGATAAAGGGAATGCGAGACGATTGCCCAGGAATATCGGCAAAAGTCTGGTTCAATTCCTTCAAATACCTTACGCTGGCTTCGATATTGGTCTCAGGGTCAAAGATGTTACCCGTTACTCCCAAATGTGCGGCTGTTCCCGGCATGATCTGCATAAGTCCTTGAGCCCCTGCCCAAGAAATAGCCCTCGGGTCGAAAGCAGACTCCTGATAGCATTGTGCTGCAAGTAATCGCCAATCCCAACCGATGGCGGCAGCATGGCGCTGGAGTAGGGCGTCGTATTGACATATTTGTCCTGTGCTTGCATTGAGCATTACAGGTCTTGCCTGCCGTTGTACGGCAACTGTTGTCTTGGGACGGTTCTTGAACTGTTGTACTAGTTCGGGCGAATACCAGTCGTTGATTGACTGAGCCAGTTGGGGCGCTTCTTGATGAACGAGCCATCCGTTCTCGCATCGTATAGTTCCCGAGGAGGAGGGCAATTGCATAGTTGCAATGTCGACTTCTCTATTTTGCAAGCGATTGAGAATCTCTGCTGTGTCGTGTGCGACCTCCATACGAAGGCGTGCTCCTATCTGGTGTGCATAGGCTTCTGCAAGGTCGTTCTGTAGTCCGAATCCTTTTCCCCTAAACTCAAAATAAGTATCAGGGCCTGAAAGAGTTATGCAGATTAGTTCACCTGATTCTTCAATATCCTTCAGGTCATAAGCAGACGACATAGAATCCACCTCTTCTGCATCGTTGAATACAGAAGATAGTCTTTCTTCCTTGTCTTTATGACAGGCAACAAGGAAGAGACAAAAGAGAAGGATTAAATTTGTCCGGGACGTAGGCGATGGATGATGTAGGTTCGCATAATCTCGATGGCCTTTGAGTTGTTTCCGCCTTGGGGAATGATGAGGTCGGCATAGCGCTTCGTTGGTTCAATAAATTCCTCGTGCATAGGCTTTAGGACATCGAGGTAGCGGTCGATGACCATTTGTGTTGTGCGTCCTCGTTCAACGGTGTCCCTTTGTATAACACGAATCAGTCGCTCGTCGGGGTCGGCATCAACGAAGATTTTCAGGTCCATCAAGTCGCGTAGCTCTTTCTTAAACAAGGCCATGATGCCTTCAATTATAATAACCTCACATGGCTCTACATGTACGGTTTCGGCCTGCCTGTTACTCTCTATGTACGAATAGGTGGGTTGCTCAATGGCTCTTCCGTTACGCAGTTCTTCGATCTGGTGCGTAAGCAGGTCCCAGTCGAAGGCATCGGGATGGTCAAAGTTGATGCGCCTGCGCTCTTCCATTGTCAGATGCGTGGTGTCGTTGTAGTACGAGTCTTGTGGGATGAGTGAAATCTTGTCGACTGGCAAGGCCTCAACGATTTTCCTGACTACAGTGGTTTTTCCACTACCTGTTCCTCCTGCAATTCCTATGATATACATGATGAGTTACGAATTATGAGTTACGAATTACGATTGACTATATTTTCAGTTTATTTAGTAGCTCAGAGTTGATGCGCTTGATGCGCTCGTTGGTTTGTCGAAAGTCGTTCTGAATGTCAGTCTTCAGCCTGTCAACCTCGATTTGCATATTAGTGTATATGTCAGTGAAGGCACTGAACAAGGGGAGCGCAATCTTTTGTTCTTTCGTGTTCACGACGACATTAATGCCTTTGCTTATGAGTTCCACATCGATGTCTGTTCCGCATTGCATGGGATCACCGTCGAAATGCACGACACCGGGTTCTTCCCTATGTATGTGGACACGCTTGCACTGAAAGGTCCGCGTGTGACTATTCTTGTCAATGGTTTTATTTAGCAGTTGCATAACCACTTGCGGGGCTTCGAGCAGGTTGAAGGGCTCAAGTATGGTAACGTCCATCAGTCCGTCGTTCATCGATGCTGCGGGCGCGATAAACACATTGTTGCCATACTGACTGGCATTGGCGCATGCGATGAGGAATGCCTCATAGGTTTCTTCCTGCCCGTCGATGCTGATTTGATAAGTCTGTGGCTTATAGGTAAGTCCTTGCTTGAGGGTGTTGTCGACATAGGTAAGCAATCCGCGTTTCCCTGCTTCGGCAAACTTTTGACTGATGAAAGCATCAAAGCCGATGCCACAGGTGCAGAAGAATGGCTGGCCATTGATTTTCCCGTAATCCAATGTCTCAATGGTGCATTCGGCTAAGATCTTTAAAGCTCCAATAGGGTTGATGGGGATGAAGAGATGTCGCGCAAGTCCATTACCGCTTCCGCATGGGATTATGGCCAACGCCGCAGGTGTGTGCACCAATGAACGTGCCACCTCGTTGACAGTTCCGTCTCCGCCCACAGCAACCACAATGTCGATACCTTCCTCAACCGCCTTTGTCGCAAGCAAGGCAGCATGTCCCGAACGTTCCGTAAACACCATATCGTACTCAAACCTGTCGGCAGAAAGGTATTCGGGGATGAGTTTCACAATGGAATCTTTTCCTCGAGTGCCCGAAATGGGGTTTACAATAAATCTTACACGTCGTCTCATAGCTCAGCCGACAAAGATAATTAATAATTGCGAAATACCTGTTATGAATTGCTATTTTATAGCATTGCTCTACATTTTTTTAACTATTAATTTCCTATTTTTAATTAATTATTGTATCTTTGCAGCCTGTATTGAAGAAATATTATGGGATTATTACAGGAAAAACTATCACATTATACTCTGCCACAGGAGTTTATGGCGCAGGGTATCTATCCTTATTTTCGTGAAATAGAAGGTAAACAAGGCACAGAAGTCATTATGGATGGCAAGCGTGTGCTTATGTTCGGCTCTAATGCTTATACTGGCTTGACGGGCGATCAGCGCGTTATTGATGCCGGTTGTGCTGCCATGCAGAAGTATGGTAGCGGATGTGCTGGAAGCCGTTTCCTTAATGGTACGCTTGACATTCATGTTCAGTTGGAAAAGGAGTTGGCCGAGTTTGTAGGCAAGGAAGAAGCATTGTGCTTTGCTACTGGCTTTACGGTTAATAGTGGTGTCATCAGCCAGCTTGTTGGCAAGAACGATTACATCATCTGTGACGACCGTGACCATGCTTCCATTGTCGACGGACGCCGTCTCTCTTTTGCAACACAACTGAAATACAAGCACAACGATATGGCCGACTTGGAGAAGCATCTCCAGCGTTGCGAACCTGATGCCATTAAGTTGGTTGTTGTGGATGGCGTGTTCTCTATGGAAGGTGACCTTTGCAAACTGCCTGAAATCGTTGAACTGAAGAAGAAGTATCCTGGCACAGCTATCATGGTTGACGAAGCCCATGGCTTGGGCGTCTTCGGTCGTCAGGGTAGGGGCGTATGCGACCACTTCGGACTGACAAAGGATGTAGATCTTATCATGGGCACATTCTCTAAGTCGCTGGCTAGCATCGGAGGCTTCATTGCTGCAGACTCAAGTATCATCAACTGGTTGCGTCATACCGTACGCACCTACATCTTCTCAGCCAGCTGTACGCCTGCAGCTACTGCTGCCGCACGCGAGGCCTTGCACATCATTCAGCAAGAGCCCGAACGCCTGCAGGCTTTGTGGGATGTTACCAACTATGCACTCGGACGTTTCCGTGAGGAAGGATTTGAGATTGGTGATACAGAGAGTCCTATCATTCCTCTTTATGTGCGCGACACGGAGAAGACGTTCAAGGCTGTTGCAATGGCCTTCAACGAAGGTGTCTTCATCAATCCTGTTATTCCTCCCGCTTGTGCTCCTCAGGACACGTTGGTTCGCTATGCTCTTATGGCAAACCACACCCACGAGCAGGTGGATGAGTCGGTTGTGAAACTGAAGAAAGTATTCAAGGAACTCGAAATCCTTTGATAGATTTAACGAAACTTGGAATCGACGGGCTCAATGCCATGCAGCAGGACGCTGCTCAGGCTTTCCGTCGACACGATAGCTTGGTCTTGCTAAGTCCTACGGGAAGTGGCAAGACCTTGGCTTATTTATTGCCTTTGCTCGAATCGCTTAACCCTCGTGAGGATGTGGTTCAGGCTTTGGTGATAGTACCTAGTCGCGAATTGGCTATGCAGACAGTGTCCGTTGCCCGACAAGCATGTGCCGACATTCGTCCCCTTGCTCTCTATGGCGGTCGTCCCACTATGGACGAACATCGCACTATATTAGGAAGCAAACCTCAACTTGTAGTTGGCACACCTGGCCGTCTGCTCGACCACCTGACAAAGTGTAACATAGATGCAACTACCATTCGCACACTCATTATCGACGAGTTTGACAAATGCCTAGAGCTGGGCTTTCGCGAAGAGATGACTGCCATCTTCTCGCACCTCTCCAACGTATCGAAGCGCATGTTGCTCTCTGCTACTGATAATCCCGAAATCACTCGTTTCTTGCCCGAATATCAACGTCTTGACTATCTCGATGATTCCATTGATGAACGCATTCAGGAGTTGCGAGTCGATAGTCCTCAAAAAGATAAGTTAGAGACCCTTGCTCGATTGCTTCTCACCTGTGGTCAGCAGACATCGCTTGTCTTCGTAGGCTTCCGCGAGAGTGTGGAACGTGTGGGGAAATTCCTCCACGAACAAGGCTTCTATGCCGCCCTTCTGCATGGTGGAATGGAACAGCGCGATCGCGAGCGCAATCTCTTCCGTTTCCTCAGTGGTTCGTGCAATATTCTGGTAAGTACCGATTTGGCAAGCCGTGGGCTTGATATTCCAGCTTTGGACAATGTCATTCACTATCACTTGCCGCTTACCGATGACGTGCGTACTCATCGCAATGGACGTACGGCTCGTTGGGATCGCGAAGGGCGTGTCTTTTATATTGTTGGACCGGAAGAGAAACTCGAGTATTCGTCGATTACACCATTCAGCGATTTGTCTCGCTTCCCCACACAAGCCGATGGACACCTGCTTCCTGTTTGGGAAACTCTATATATAGGTAAAGGTAAGAAGGATAAACTTAGTCGTGGAGATATTGCGGGTTTCCTGATGAAGGTGGGAGGCCTGTCGCGTGAAGAAATAGGTCTCATTGACGTTCGCGACCACCAGAGCTATGCCGCCATCTCTCGCCTGCGCCTGCGCGAAACCTTACAAAGGATTAAGGGTCAGAAGATAAAGGGAATAAAAACGCTGTTCGAAGTTATTAGAGGATAGATTGTGAGATTTCACGATTTCACGATTGGACGATTTGACCGCTCGGCATCTGCGAAGCAGTGACGCTTGTGTAGAGCAACGGAGCAAGAATTGGACAAATAGACTATTAAACCTCGATTTGACTTTAACTTAAGGTCTACCTCCATTGAACCTATGTTCATTCTCCATTGAACCTATGCTCGAGGACAATCGAACCTATATTCAATTATCATCGAACCTATGTTCATTCTCCATCGAACCTATATTCGTCCGTCATCAAACCTAAAGCCTTTCGAATTAATCCCTAAGGGCTTTCGCCTTAAGGCCTTTGGCCTTAGTTTCCTATTTCATATTCCTTGCCTTGTAGATGCGGTCCTTGGCATCGGCAATCTCTTGGAACTTCTTCTCTGCAGCTCGGCGAATATCCTCGCCAAGCGAAGCCACACGGTCGGGATGGTTCTCACGAGCCATACGCTTGTAGGCTTGTCGCACATCTTCGTCTGAAGCATCGGGATGTAGGCCAAGCACGCGATAGGCGTCTTCCAGCGTCTCGCCTCCAAGTCCCATCATTTGTTCGGCTGTACCAGCATCCAAACCCATGTTTTGGCACACCTCTTTCAAGGCATCTCGTTCGAGAGAGTGAATTATGCCGTCGGCTTTGGCTATCTCGCACAGGAAGGCCACCAATTGCAATCGTTGCTCATGGGGCATTGCGAAGGCTATCTGTTGGCATACTGCCACGATTTGGCGTTGCCAAGCCGCATTGCCCATGCGCTTTTTCTCATCGAAAAGCTTAAGCAGAATCTCTTCACCTTCCTTTTCTGCCACATCGGAGAAGTTCGTACGCAGGAATTGTCTTACATACTCCATCTCGGAATGCATGATGCGCCCGTCGGCATGAATGACGTGTGCCGCAAGCACCATCAGGGAGAAGAGGAAACCATTGCGATCGCCCTGTTGACGGGGATATGTCCTTTGCTGTTGTGCGGCCTGTTCTTCGGGCGTGAAGTAATTGCTCTCATCGAACACCGCATCAAATATTGCTCCCAGCACGATTCCTGCCAACATCCCCAGAGGTCCGCCGCTCATCAGTCCCAAGAAGCCTCCAATCCATTTTCCTAATGCCATAGCAAGTCTTATTTTTCTTTTGCGGTGCGAAGATACAAATAAAATAATTAATAATTAATGATTAAAATTTAAAAGTTGTTACTCAGCCAAAAAAATTCCTTAACTTTGTGCCATAGCTATAGACATTTATGGAGAGAAAGACCATGAAGAGAACGTTGACCTTATTTATTGCGTGCTTCCTGACGATAGGTTTTGTTGGTGCTCTGGAACGTAATTCCGCAGTTAATCTAACAGAAGCCACTATCGTTTACAATGAAGGCGACGCACCACTAGTGAAGCAGATGGCACAGGTGTTGGCCGATGACATCGAACGTGTCTCAGACACGAGACCCAAGGTGGACACACGCAAGGGAAAAGGTCCCATTATTACCATTGGTACGACGAAGCATACGGGACTTCATCGCGAATTGCGAGGTACATGGGAGCGCTATGCTATCGACACCAAGAACGGGAACATCTTTATCACTGGTTCCGATGCTCGCGGATTGGCTTATGGCGTCCTGCATGTGAGCGAGGCCATAGGTGTAAGTCCTTGGTATTGGTTTGCCGATGTTCCTGTCGATAAGGCCAATAAGCGCGTGCTTAACTATTCGGAGAACTATGTCAGCGCTTCGCCCAGCATTAAGTTCCGGGGCATCTTCATCAACGATGAGGACTGGGGTTTGAAGACTTGGTCGGCTAACAACTTCGAGAAGGAGTTGGGCGACATCGGTCCCAAGACCTACGACCGCGTTTGCGAACTCATCCTTCGACTCAAAGGCAACATGCTTGCTCCGGCTATGCACTCCTGCACCGGCGCTTTCTACACCCATCCCGAGAGTCAGGTGATGGCCGACAAGTGGGGTATTATGATTACCACCAGCCATTGCGAGCCTTTGCTCTTCAACAATGCTTCTACGAAGGAGTGGGATAAGAAGGTTGATGGTGAATGGAATTATGAGACCAACAGCGAGAACATCCTGAAGAAACTGGACAACCGCATACGTGAAACCGCCCAGTACGACAACATTTATACCACAGGCCTGCGTGGATTGCACGACGAGGCTATGAAGGGTAGCAAAGACCCCGTCGTTCGTGCTCGCACGCTTGAGAACGTCATTGCCAAACAGCGCGCTATCCTTGAGAAATACAAGCATAAGAAAGCCGTTCAGATTCCGCAAATCTTTGTCCCTTACAAGGAGGCACTCGACATCTATGATGCAGGGCTTCGTGTGCCAGAGGACATTACGCTGGTGTGGCCCGATGATAACTACAGTTACATGAAGCGCGTAAGCAATTCCGAGGAACAACGGCGTAGTGGACATAGTGGCGTGTACTACCACATCAGTTATTGCGGAACACCCCACGACAACCTGTGGATAGCCACCACCGCACCCATGCTGATGTACGAGGAACTGCTGAAGGCATATACCGCTGGCGCTGACCGTTACTGGTTGCTCAACGTGGGCGACATCAAACCGATGGAGATAGAGATGCAGATGTTCATGGACATGGCCTATGACTTCAGTTCGTTCAGTTACGACAACGCCAACTCCTATCAGGCCGAATGGTTGGCCCAACAGTTTGGTGCGAAGTATCTGCCTGCGTTCCAATTTATTCTCGACAACTACTATCGTCTGGCATGGGACCGCAAACCCGAGTTCATGGGCTATGAGATGAATTGGGACACACCTGAGTACGCACGCCTTTACGACACTGATTTCTCTTTCCAGACAGGAACGGCACAACGGAGGTTGAGCGAGTATCAGGACATCTGTTTTGCCTACGACGCCATCGAACGTCAACTGTCGCCCGAACAACGTCCTGCGCTTTTCGAGATGCTTGGCTATGCGGTACATTCCGCTTACCAGATGAATCGCAAGTTCCTTTATGCTCAGGCCAATCACGAGACAGGCAACACCTTGTATGCCGACATGTCGAAGGATGCTTGTCGTGAGATCGACAAATTGTTGGAACGTTACAACACGCAACTCAATGGCAAGTGGAATCAGATGATGTCGGAAGTTCCTCCTGGCTATAAGTCTCTGTATCAGAATATGCCTGAATACACAGACAAGCCCACTGATGCCTATCGTCTTCCCGACAACCAACGACATCCTGAACTTTTGCACAAGCTCGACTTTACGTCCCTCTCCGTATCATTGCCCTTCCGCATGCTCGATGGCATAGGCACGGATTGGAAGGCACTACAGCTTGGTCAACCTCTCGACGATGCTTCTACAACCTCGAGTATAGATTTGCCCATCCCCGTTAATACGCTTGCTACAAGTGTCGATTCCGTTTCGCTTTGCATCTCGGTAGTTCCGTTCTGGCCTGTTTATGCCGATCGCAGCAATCGTTTCGCCGTGAGTGTCGATGGTGGCAAGGCCGTTGTTTGCGAGAACAAGTTCAAGGAGTGGGGACGCGAGTGGAAGATCCAGGTTCTTGAGAATCGCAAGGAGTTCGTCGTGACACTGCCTTTGGACAAGAACCGCAAGGAACACATCGTCACGCTCTCGATAGTCGACCCAGGACAAATTGTGCAGAAGATAACCTACCAATAGTAAACGTTTTCTGCGGACAATTGTCTGCATTATAATGCAAATCACAAAATAAGACATATAAATGAAACTACGGAATCTCGCCGCAATACTTGCCACATCCGCTTTGGTGGGGCAGGTAAAGGCTTACACCCCTTGGACGAAAGGCGCCTTCGAGACAGGCAAATATCGTAACGTGTTTGTGGAAATGGGCTATCAGCCTACTGAGGTTGAAAACAAACTCAATGAAGTGTTCAACGACGTCTTCCGCGGACCTAATAAGGTCTATTTCGAGGTGGGCGATTCGATGGCTTATGTCAGTGACATCAAGAACCACGATGCCCGTACGGAAGGGATGTCCTATGGCTTGATGATTGCCGTTCAGTTTGGCGAAAAGGATATCTTCGACCGCCTGTGGCGATGGAGCAAGAAGTATATGCAGCACCAGAGTGGCAATCGTGAAGGGTATTTTGCATGGAGTTGTAAGACAGATGGTACGCACAATAGCGATGGTGCGGCCAGCGATGGCGAACTGTATTTCATCACAGCGCTCATCTTTGCCTCGAATCGTTGGGGCGATGACACAGGCATCAATTATAAGGCCGAGGCTCAACATATTCTCAATTGCATCCAGCCTCGCGAGTACACTCCCG
>JAEEGF012347106.1_pt1 | contig 19713 bp, 13 predicted proteins | sample 9134171 | NCBI WGS metagenome assembly JAEEGF01 (sample SAMN16246542, study PRJNA631951) | gut metagenome | biome: gut microbiome; feature: rumen; material: AP-attached | host: Bos | place: Iran: Karaj | collected 2018-10
GGCGGTCAATCGTTACCTTCATACAACAAAGGTAATAAAAGCCGTGCAACGATGAAAGTTTGACGAATAAACTTTCATCGCTGCAAAGTTAGGGTTTAATTTGGCTTCGCCGAGCTAAAGGTTCTCGCGCGTAGCGCGATTCATTTACGTTGAATGAATTATGACACAGCCTCTTCGTTTTATAACTAATGGGATGGTAAAACGCAATCAGCGATTCTGTTTGTGCAATTGTTATTATTCAGGGGAGTCGTCAGCATTATTGTTCCCCTTCTTAGAAGATGGCGCCATCACCGCAGAATTGTCCCATCAGCAGGATGGCTCGGGTTGCTTCGTCATACACAAAATACAAGAACGGATGATTAGCTATAAACTCAGGCTTCATCGATATTGTAACCATCAATACTTCTGTTACACTAAAGGCTTTTGTCCCTTTTTCGTTGACTTCTATACTAGTCTTGTGGTCGATTTCTTCAAGTTTGAGAGAATTGATGGGATCATCAACGATAGCATTAAAAGTAACGTCATTTTGGTTGAAAACACCTGGGAACGATTTCTTTAACAAATTCATCATTGACAAGTCGCTTTCACACTTGAAACGCGGCAACCCTAATACTATTTCATGAGGCTGAGTTATCGAATCAAGAATTTCGTGGAATGATTCAAGAGTCATCGATTGACTGAATGATGCCAGTTTTTCAGTCTTAGGCAAAACAATCAGCATTCTAAAGCAACTGCCGTAATATGGTATAGATACCGCCTGGAATTCTTCTCTGTCAACATATGGAAGATATGCCTCGCCGTTATACATAATTGGAATCTTCAAATATTCTCCCCATGCGGTTTCAAAAGCATCTAAATCAGTGTATTCTTCACTGAAAGGGGGCCATAACGCATTAAATTCAAGGGCGTTAATCAAGCAAAGTGACGACTCAGGATCCAGTTCTTCAATGACTTTAATCTTGTCATCAAGTGATTTCTGGTGGAACCAGTCATTGATCTTATTGACAACTTTCTTATCGCCAAAATCGTGTTTTTTGACACAGGCATTGTAACTAGTGGAAACCGTTTTGGAGAAAGCGTCTAAGATGGGAGCATCTGTGTTGGCAGCCATGTAATTCAATATTATACAATCAGTATAGTCATTATGAGGCAGAGCCGCCATATACTTCTTATAAAATGCATTGGCGTTGATAATCGGACCGAACACCTGCTCAAGACTGTCGCGGACTTCGCCCACTGCACCATTACCTGCCACTGCAATCGCACTGGCCAGACTCAATGGGGCCACTACAACGGAACTATCCCGGTCTTTAACGATCTGGTGCAATAAAGTGAAGGCGAACTCATTGACTTTATCAACACAATGCCTATCGGCGCTTTCCAGGGCAAGTGCATCAAGATGCTTTTTTCCCAACGAATCTGCCAGGGCTCGATCAATTTTAATAGGCTTATCAGATGCGCTCTTGTTGCTGTTGATTGAATCACAACCAATCAATAGTCCCAGTAACAGTATAATTACTCCAATTAACGTTGTTCTCATCGCCATAAGGTTTAATCATTTTTGCAAAGGTAGCCAATATCTAGTTGTTTTGCATGTTTTTAATGAACAGATGATTGAACTACATGGCGAGGCGCAAGCCGTTGCAGACATAGTTACCATTAGGCGCATAGTCTCTCCTGTACGATAAACGGCAGAACTTGGCGTCAAAGTCCCAACAGCCACCACGAACGATGCGGGTCGTACCCGTCTCGGGACCCGTAGGGTTAGTCTGTGGTTCACTGCTGTAACCGCCATACCAATCTTGGCACCACTCAAATAAGTTGCCCGTCATGTCATAGAGGCCCAGTTCGTTGGGTTTGAAGGAAGCGACAGGGCATGTGCCATAAGTCACACAAGTACCACCCTTCTCATATCCCCACCATGCCACCTCATTGATATCGTTGCTACCTGCATATTTGTAGCCTTTGCTCATTTTGCCACCACGGGCAGCATACTCCCACTCGGCCTCGGTGGGCAAGCGAAATTGCTTACCCGTCATCTGGTTCAGTTTAGTGATGAACTCCTGGCATTGATTCCATGACACTTGATCAACAGGACGGTTCAAATCTCCAGTGAAGTGGCTCGGGTTGCCATTGCTACCCATCACAGCCACCCACAACGCCTGGGTCACCTCTGTCTCGCCAATGTAGAATGACAAGACTGACACTTGATGGGCTGGCTTCTCGGAATTGAAAGCTTCGGTGTCATCATCACGTGCGCCCATGGTATAGGTTCCACCATTGACCTTCATCATCTTGAAGCTCACGCCTCCCACCGTGATCGTTTCAGTCATTGACTGAGGCTGCGCACCACTGAGGATAATGTCAATGAGGGCGTTTATGTCGGCAATATTGATTTCATTGTCATTGTTGACATCGGCTCTAGGATTGCTGGCACCTCCCAGGACGACGTCAACGACAGCATTCACGTCGGCGATGTTGACTTCACCGTCGCCGTTCACATCGCCCTGAATGCCACCCATGCGAGAGATGATGATCATATCAGGAGTCCTGTGATTGCCATAATAGATGCTATAACCGTAGCCAGTATTTTCGATATAGGCATCCTCAGGATAAGTGATGGCACAATCCTTAAAGGTGATGCCATCGCCGATTCTGGAAATGGAACCCCTGATGGTGGCCTGTACGTTATCAAATGAGACCCCTACTCCAGTGCCTTCAGCATTATTACCTATACCATTGACTGTACTCAACGTGATGTCCTGAATGTTCAGATGGGCGACAACGAGGAAAATATCAATCCACGAGCTGGACGTGGTAAGGGTGCCATTGCCCTTGATGGTCACATTCTTGGAATTATAACTATCTGCTGCGATGGCCACATGGCCAGTGGTGGATAATCTGCAGTTTCCTCTAACAACGATGGTTGCATCGCCGGTTACACGAATGGGTCTGATGCCATCTTGGGGATTGTTGCTACTGTAATCAATAACGGCATTGTCCAGTGTGAGGGTTTGACTGGCAGCATTCCAAGTGACAGTGCCGCTCTTGATATAGGGACTGCTGACTTGGCCGTCCTCGAGATAAGTTCCACACACCGTCACCTGTGCACTAGCGCACATGGACACCAAGATAGAAGTGAGTAATAATAGTAAGATCTTTTTCATACGCTCATATTTTTTTTGGTTTATCATTCAGTGAACATAATAGCCTTTCATCAGATTCTTGACCTACAAAGATAGGCAATATTTCTGTGTTTTTCATCTTTTTCGGTGATTTTGTTGTATTGTTCAATGACCATATCACGATTGTTATTGGTCATCAGGCTGTCGTTTTCCTCAAGTGGTGATTAATCAACATGAGTGGTGAATTAATCTTTATCTCCATTCACTTTGATATTTCAGTAGTAGGGATTATCTTTGCATTGAAATTTGTTGTTACAAGTTGCAATAGTATTTTGCTTTATTGTTATGAAAGAGATATATTTTGCAGGTGGATGTTTCTGGGGAACAGAGCATTACTTTAAGATGGTTAAAGGTGTAGTTGAGACTCAAGTGGGCTATGCAAACGGACACACCGAGAACCCGACCTACCAGGATGTGTGTACCGACAAGACGGGATTTGCCGAGACGGTGCGCGTGGTCTATGACCCCGAGGTCATCTCGCTGGAATTCCTGACCGAGATGTATTTCAAGGCCATCGACCCGACGAGCGTCAATCAGCAAGGACACGACAAGGGCACGCAGTACCGAACGGGCATCTACTACACCGACGAGGAGGATGTGCCGACGCTGCAGGCGGTATATAACCAAGTGCAGGCCCAGGTGAAGCTGCGTCTCGCGGTGGAGCTGCTGCCGCTCAAGAACTTCTATGACGCCGAGGAGTACCATCAGGACTACCTTGACAAGAACCCCGACGGCTATTGCCACCTGCCGCTGGAACTGTTTGAGATGGCGAAACGCGCCAACCGATAAGCCTCCAGCACCTACCCCATGCAACTGGACCCAAATGCCATCAAGCATTGGCTCAAGCAGTTGTGGACCGCATGCGCCGACCGTGACAACCGCTGGCTGTCAAGGCCTTGCACTATTGCCGCCCTATTCGTGCTGCTGGTATCGGTCAAGAGTTGCCAAGGCATTGCCTATAACTACACCAACGAGTGTCGAATCTACAAGTTGGGCTATCCTATGGAGGAAGCCCGTGCCCTGGCTACCGTACTGAGTGACGCTCAAACCGACTCACTCGTAGCCCGCAACGAGCACGACACTATCGCCATCCCCGTCATCAATGCGCGCTACTTTATCGCCGACAATTTTGATCGTTATCTTGCTTATCACAAGGCAGATACGACTGTCAACAGTATCGACGTCATCATAGCGTTGGTTAACATTGGAGCCGACCAAGACCGAGCATCAAGTGCGGCACCCTGCGACACCACCAAAGGTCAACTGATGCTGGTCAACGGCCGCCATTACTTGGATGAAAACTACAAGCCGGACAGTCTAGTGATGATCAGCAAAACCTACTGCTATGAGGAGCAGAAGGCTCAACGTGCCGTAGTTGATGCATTCATGGCAATGCAAAAAGCCTGCAAAGAACAGACCGATGCCCAGCTCATGGTCAACTCGGCCTATCGCTCCTTTAATGACCAGAAAGGGACCTACAAGCGCAGTATAAAGGGATATGCCGCTACTGCTGGCCACAGTGAACACCAGACAGGTTTCGCCATCGACGTCACGTCGCGGGAGCATCCCATGAGATGGCCTTTCGATACTTCCAAGGAAGGCATCTGGATGCGGGAGCATTGCCACGAATACGGATTCATCCTGCGTTATCCCAAGAAGCAGTCACAAATCTTCGGCTTCGCCTACGAGCCATGGCATCTACGCTACGTGGGCAAGGACGTGGCACGTCGCATCCACGACGAGGACATCACCTTCGACGAATACTACGCCTACTACCTTAACAGAAATTGATTTTCGTACAGGGGGACGGTTCTTTTGTACGAAAATTTTAGCATTTTCGTACAAAAGAACCGTCCCCCTGTACGAAAATTGTTGAGAAGTTGCCGCGTAGGTTGTGACGGCTACCCATGGCGGCAGTGACCATGCCCATGGTCATGCGCAGGTTCAACTCCACACATGGGTTGACAGCAATCTTGCCATTCTTATCGCGATACATCATCATGTCGATGCCTAAGGGTCCGTTGTAATGTGGGGCAACGATATCATCTATGACCATCAGCACTTGACCTATCACTGGATCAAGATCGGGATACATGCCGAGTAACAGTTCGTGCAGTTCCTCCATCGGGGCTACCCTACCCGTCCCGAACTGGCTATGGAAATCGCTGTCGAACACTGAATAACCCATCAACATGGTGTTGCCGTCACGGCAGATGCACTCGATGGCAAAGTCCTGCACGCGGTCTAATCCAACCTCACACAGGAGCGAGCCCTGTCGGCGCAGCGCCCCCTTAATCCATCGGGGCACATGGTTGTCGCCCTTCGGGTCTATAACTCGGTAAATTCCCTTGCCACTGCCCGACCACGGCATCTTGAGGTAACAGCCTGGATGAGACGCTGCAAATGCCATCACATCATCATAATTGACGAGTTCTACGGGGCAAGGCGAAAAAGCGTTTCCCAAGGCTTGATGAATCGCAATGCTGGTGCGACGGTGAGACAGGCGACGAATCCAATCCAGCTGCTCATCGGTTGGGAGATACTCGGGTGACACGCCCGCCTGCAGCAAACTGTGGCGCAATGTGGCATTCCAACCCCAGGGATGAATGCGGCAATCGCCGAAATCGGCGATTGTGCTAAAGGGAATGGGCGTGATATCCAAGTGATGGTCATGGAGCCAGCGGCGGTCCTCTTCAATCGAGCAATCGTCAGGGATGGCGATATAGGAGCCAGCGGGTGCTACCCACGACGGCAGCAACCTCAGGTCATGACGGAACTGACGGGCAAAGGGTGGTGCGGTGTAGTTGTGCGCCCCATGAGCCAGTGCCAAGTCATGCTCGGGATTGAAAAGATAAACGTCCTTCATCATAGTCCTCAGACCATTAATGCTTTCTCATGAATAAGGGCGGAGGGTGACGACCTTGGGGCGGTCGTCGGGGTTGACGATGCGGGCGAGGTAGTGGCGGACGCGCACGCCTTGGGCATCGGTCAAGAGGCGTGATGCGGGCAGGAAGATAGCCTTGTTATCTTCAGTCACGAGCCGTGCCGACATATTGCCACGACGGTCCTTGAACTCGGTGGTGAGTGTCAGGGACACCTCGGGCAAGTCGCTATAGAGAAAATCGTCGAGAGCGGCAAGCGAGGCCTGATAGAGGGAACGGTTGTCACGGACAGGCTGCGTGTCGGCAGGAACACTCTGGCGCAGGCGCTGATAGTAATCACTCAGGTGCCATCCGTTGCGGGTGTAGATGTCACGGTACTGGCGCAGTTCACATGCCGCCTCGGAATACTTGTTCTCTCTGATGAGCAGTTGGGCTAGGCCTAAGTGGAGCCGTCCTGTCTTGTTCACGTCACGTTGCAACAACAAGGCTTTGCACAGGGCGGCCTTGCGCTGGGCGGGGTCCGTCAGCAGGGTTGCTAGGTCGCTCCAGATATAGGACTGGCCCGTAATCAGTGCCAATTTCTTGTAGGCCTTCACCGCTTTGGCTTTGCGGCCAGTGGCGGCGTAAAGGCGAGCAAGATAATACTTATAGAGGCTCTGGGTAGGATACTGCTTGACGGCTTTGACCAACAAGGGCTCAAAGTCGGGATTTAATTCCTTGGCTCGTGTATCATGCAACTCTCTGGCATATAGACGGATGGCATGTTCTGCAACAGATATAAACGTTACTATGCCTTCCCTACCCTCTTTCTTGTCCTGCTGCCAGTCCTCGTCGGTGAGGTTGCCCATGCCCCACATCTCGAAGAATTTGCCGAACTTGAACTCGGCATCGCGTGCCTTGAGGCGTGTCGCCATCAACAGGATGCGCGAGTGCAGACGCGACGGGCGCTCATTGTCAAGCGACAGATAGGCAGCCAAGGCCTGTCGCATCTCCAATGAGGGCATCGTCTCCTGCTCATGGCGCACATGGTAATAAATGACCCAAGCAAAGGAGTTGTTGAGGCGTTTGGGCAAATTGCCCTCTTTCCACACGGGATAGAGCGCCTCGTAGGCTTCACGGGCCTTACTGTGGTCCTTGATGCCAGCGTCGGCAAGGTTTTTCAGGCGGCTGTATTCGGTATTATCCATCTCACTTAACGGTGATGTTGACGGTTGATTTCATGCCAGTGGCGGGGTCCTTGACGGTAAGGGTCATCACACCAGGTTTCTTTCCAGCTTGACACACAACGACCAGCTGGCCATGGAAGAGACTCATCTGAGGCTCGGTAAATGGTTCCAGAGAGGTGGCATCGCCGTTGCACGCGGCCTTGTAGGTGCCCGCACCCGTCACAGTGAACTGCAAGCGGTTGGCTGCATCAGGGCACAGGGTGCCATTTTTATCGACGAGGCTAACGGTGATGTATGCCAGGTCGTTGCCATCGGCCTTGATGGTCTTGCGCTCGGGCTCCAGCACGAGGCGTTTAGGCTTACCTGCAGTGCGTACAATCTGCTGTCCTGCCTTATTGCCGTTTTCATCATAGACAACCACCTTTAACTCTCCAGGTTGATAGATGACATTGCGCCAACGCAGGCGGTAACGGTCCAGGCGGGCGGTGTCGCTCTTGGTGATGCGTCCCTGGCTCTTGCCATTGACAAAAAGCTCGGCGCTGGGATAGTCGGTATAGCAATAGACGGGCGTTACTTTGCCCTTGCGGTCGGGCCATGTCCAATGCGGCAGCAGGTGGATGGTATGCTCATTCTTATTCCAATGACTGCGATACAGGTAGTAGCGATCCTTGGGCAGGCCTGCGAGGTCGCAGATGCCGAAATAGCTGCTGCGCGAGGGCCAGTATTCGTCGTAAGGGGTCGGTTCGCCCAAATAGTCGTAGCCCGTCCACACGAACTCACCGACGGTCCAATCAAAGTCATCCTGCATCTTCCAATCGTCGTCTGGCACGTTGCTCCACCAGCAATATTCCACGTCATAGCCGGAGCACTGACCATCGGGCCAAGCCTTGTTGGTGGCGACGGTGTCAGGGAAGCAGTAGTGACCACGCGTGCTGACAGTCGAAGCCGTCTCACTACCCAGGATAAAGCCCTGCGGCAGTCGCTGAATCATTTCCTCGTATTTGTGTAAGCGGTAATTGTAGCCAGGCACGTCTGCCACCTGAGCAAAGCCACAGTAGATGGCACCGTCGGCCTGGTCCATGCCGCAGGTCACCATGCGACTGGGGTCATACTGGTGGCACAGGGCGATGAGGTCTTTGTATCGCTTCACGCCCTCGGGTTTCCACTGCTCGGGAATCTCGTTGCCCACACTCCACAAGATGATGCTGGGATGGTTGCGGTGATTGAGCACCAGGTTGCGGATGTCCTGCTGCCACCACTCGTCCCAGTAGCTGCCATAGCCGTTGCGCACCTTGGGCTCCTTCCAGCCGTCGAAGCTCTCGGCCATGACCATCATGCCCAGGCTGTCGCAGATTTCCATCTGCATCGTTGAGGGCATATTGTGGCTCGTGCGGATGGCATCGGCGCCCATAGCCTTCATCATCTCAATCTGGCGGATGAGCGCCGTCTTGTTGATAGCGGCACCCAGCGGACCCAAGTCATGATGCAGGCACACGCCCTTGATGCTGCGGCGCACACCGTTGAGCTGGAAACCGCCCTCCTTGCTGAAGGAAACCGTGCGGATGCCGACCTTGGTGCTCTGGCGGTCCACCTCAATGCCTTTGTGGCGCAATGTAGCGGTGACGTTATAGAGATAAGGACGCTCGGGCGACCACAACGAGGGAGCATACACGTCAAGGCGAGCAGAAAAATGTCCCATGCCATCGGGGCGGGTTTTACTAGAGAGCACTTTCACTCCGCGAGCATCGTTGAGCAAGATTTCCAATTCAAAGTCATTGTCGATGACAGTAGCGGCATCCAGCTGATGCTCGACCTGCAAAGAAGCCTTTTCGCCCTCAATGCTTAATGTGCGGACATACAAGCCCCACGTGTCGAGTGCCGCATCCTTTTCACGGGTCATCACCAGCTTGACCGGTCGGTAGATACCGCCGCCGGGATACCAGCGATTGCTCTCCTCCTTGTTCTCAAGGCTCACTTCCAGCGTGTTGGCAGAGCCATCGGTGTTCATATAGGGGGTGACATCGACAATGAAGGCATTATAGCCATAGGCCCAATGCCCCGCAAGCTGTCCATTGACATAGACATAGGGGTCAGCCATGGCGCCATCAAATATGAGTTTCGCATTGCTGTAGCCTTGAGGGACATTGAACGTGGTCTTGTAGTACCCTTTGCCGATCCAAGGGAGCGCGCCAGAACGTCCAGACTTCTCGGTGGCAACGTTCTCGCCGTTCTCCTTGATGGCGACAACCTGGAGGTCCCATTTCTTGTCAAAGGGTCCACTGATGGCCCAATCGTGGGGTACCGTCACCGTTTCCCAATTTTGCTTGTCGCGTGAGAACTGCCAGCCCTCGCTTAAGGTTAACTCTTGATGGCTCTGAGCCAGCGCAGTTATGGCAAGCGACATCGCTGCCAGAAGAAATAAAGCCTTTTTCATCATTACAGGAGATAATAATAGATGCTATAGTAGCTATAGTTATTATAGATAGATGTTGTAGTTACTGTTGTTTCAGTTGCTGGTTAATGCTGTCGATGTAGTTCAACAGTTCGTCACGGCCACGGGCGTCCTCGCTCGAGGTCATGAAGATGGGAGGCAGTTCCTCCCAAGTCTTGCGCAACACTTTCTTGTAGTCCTCGACGGCAGCGGGACCGGCGACCTTGCCGAGCTTGTCCATCTTGGTGAACACAATGGAGAACGGTACACCGTGCTCGCCCAGCCACTCCATGAACTCGAGATCAATCTTCTGTGGCTTGATGCGGCTGTCCACCAGGACGAAGAGGTTGGTCATCTGCTCACGTCCCAAGACATAACCTTGAATCATGTTCCACAGTTTATCGCGATCTTCCTTGCTACGCTTGGCATAGCCATAGCCAGGCAGATCGACGATATACCACTCACCGTTGATGATGAAATGGTTGATGAGCATGGTTTTACCTGGCGTGGCACTGGTCTTGGCCAAGGCCTTACGCCCCGTGAGCATATTGATGAGCGATGACTTGCCCACGTTACTGCGCCCGATAAAGGCGTACTCGGGCAACTCGGTGTCGGGACACTTGCGATAGTCACTGTTGCTAATCTGGAATTCGGCGGATTTGATGTTCATATTCAGTTGTCAGTTTTTAGTTGGCAGTTGGCAGTTGTTAGTATCAATCGTTTCCAAATAGAAGGAAACGGGACGGAAACCGTCGTTGCATGAGATCATCGCAGAATATGGGTTCTGCATCCAGCCGTCATAGAAGTTGCCCTCCCCTCGTGCCAATGCCTCGACAAAGGGCTGCATTGAGCCCCAGGCGCTCTCACACATGCCCTCGGGGCGTTGTCCGTCAATCGAAATGAATGACTGCCCCAAGCAGATATCACAAGCGTGCTCGATAGGATTCTCGAACTGCTGCATCAGGTCACGATAGATGGTCTGTCGCATCGCGGTGATGCGAACGCGTTTCAACGGTTGGTTGTCTCGATTTTCATTCATGATGGCAAAGATACTATAATTCCTCCAAAAAACCAAATCCATCGTCAGCAGGATGTAAACAAGACGGGGAGCCTTCCATCAGGCGCCCCGTCTCTTGAGGTAATAGATGATATGTTAAGAAACTGTATTATCTATTGTTGTTCCAACGATGTCTCATTAATGTGAAAGAATGACGTCAGACAATGCGTTAACATCAGCAAGGCCAATTTCGCCGTCACCGTTCATGTCAGCACGCCAGCGGGTGCATTCGTCAGCGCTAGCGCCTAGGATGATGTCGAGCAGTGCATTGATATCAGCGATGTTGATCTCCTTGTCGTTGTTCACGTCACCCTTGATACCGCAATCGTCACCGGGCTTCTCACCCTGCATGAACTTATAATCGAGGTAAGCACCGGGGAACTCAAAGCGAACGATAGCCTCACGATAAGGAACGCCCTCGGGCAGAGGCTCAGCAACAACCTCGGCATTTACTACACCGCTGAAGTTACCTTCCTCGTCTTCGCCGTCGGTCAGCTCAATGCTCAACCACTCGGGAACGTCGTCACCGTCGCAGGTCAGGGTCCAACCCTCATCTACGCTGGGCATTGACGAATAGAACTCGATGCTCCTGGTGATTACTTCTTCACCATCAGGACCGATACCCAGATCCTTCTCCATCAAACCACCCTCATCGGGGAAGAGGAACTCACCGTCCTCATTGCTCCAGTTGTAAGTCAGGAACGGGGTGTCGATGGTAATAAAGATACTCATACCGGTCATCATCGTTTCTCTGCCACCACTACTATTAACAAAGAAGTTGTTCAGACCAGCCCATACATAGTGGTCAAAATTGCCATCTTCATCCTTAACACCATACTTGATGTATGCCAGCTCACCATAGCCCTCATCGGACTTGTCGTCAGAGCAGACCAGAGCAGAGAAGTCGCGCAGGTTCTCCATGCCCTCGTCGTTATAGCCATCAACAACAATCAGGATAGCGTCATCGATAGTCGGAGTGATCTCATACTGCAGGCCATCCTCCTCACCGAAGAGAGTGAAGAAGATAGTACCGTCGGTAGCCCCTTGTGTCTCGGGGGTAACGGTAGCACGACCCATGGCAATCAGCTCACCCGGCTCATCGGGAAGAGCGACAGAGCTTTCGGAATCGTAAGCGGGAATACCATCGGCAAGGCGATAAACCTTACAGGTCATCTCCACGGGAGCATCAACAACCAGGACAGCGGTCTCAACAACCACCTGCTTCAACACGTAAGGATAGGTCGGCTTCTCAAAGGCCTGAGCGATACCGTCAAGACGGGTGCCCCTGGCACCACTGTTCTTACCAAACCACCAGCCACTCTCGTTGTCGCCCCAGGGATCAGCACCACTGTAATAGGTCATCATATAGCGCTGGTCACCATTTCGTCCACCAACGACGAAACTCTTACTGGACACGAGCAGATCGACACCTTCTTCACCCCAACCTTCAGCAAAAGTCGGATAGGCAAGAACAGTACCCGGGAAAACCTGTTCGATAACGGGGTTCTCATCGGTACCACCCACCTTATAGCCGCTCATCTGATATGAGAAGACCTCATCATCACCCTCAGCGATAAATACACGGGGAATATCATCAAACTCACCATCGTACTGGATTTCCAGATCTTTCTGTCCAAAGACAAAGGTTGTATCCTGTTTCCAGCCACCCAGCTCGGGATAATAATTAAAGTGCTCATAACCCCAAACATAGTTGTGGTTCTCATTCATACCCTCGATAACAGGTACAAAGGTGTAGGGAGCAAACGGCCTCATCATCATGAGGGGAATATAGTAAGAGCCATCGGGTGCATTATCAATCACAGTCGATGAACCAACAAAAGCACCGGCGGGACGCTTGTAGTAACCATCAATGTAGGAAGCCTTCTTGGGGGCCCTAACGATGGGATTAGCAGCATCGGCCATATGCATTTCCTTCATCAAAGCCTGAGGCTTAACAGTCATCTCAGACTTGGCATAGTGAGCCTTTTTAGAAGCTGAACGCTGGAGTTGCGCACTGGCACTAGTGACCATCAATGCGGCTACAGCCAAAAGTAAGATCTTTTTCATAAACGCTTAAAAATTTAATTATTATTAATAAAAAATGATTTCTTCTATAGAGGAAACGGTCGGGGGTATTGGCGATTCAATACCCCGACCGGATTAATCATTAGAGAGTCACATTAATGAAGTTAGCAGCATTGCCGCTGTCGGTCATTGTCATGTTGATCGGTGCAAGCAAGGATGGCGTGGTCAGCACAAAGGTAGTGCTACCGATAGCATCAACCAGAGCCTGCATTGCCGGGCAACGCTGAGCATATACTGTACCGGTATTGTCGGCACCAGTGACGTCAAACTCGATGTGGTTCTCATCAACAGGAATCTCAGTCAAAGTGAAGGTGGGTTTAAAGGTATTGGCACCCTTCTTCACGTTGAAGGTCAGCACATAAGATTCCTTGTTCAAGTCATAGTTAATCTGAGCAAAGACGAAGGTCGACTTGTTATAGGCCTTCAACTCCTCGGCCAACTGGCTGAGATACTCAGCGTACTGGCCACCAAATTGGCCGTTGTTCAGGCGCCATGCGAGCGACTGGTAACCGAAGACAACGCTCAGGTCATCGGCAGTTATGGTCGTCTCTTGGTCATCGCGGCACAGCAGAGAACCATCGGCCTGACGAATGAAGTTCTGGATCACATAGCCATCAAGGGTGATAGGCGTCATGAATGACAGGCCATCGTGGGTGATGATGATGTTGTGGGTAAACGAGGTGGAAATCTCGTCCTCACCCTCCTTGTACATCGAGAGGATGCTGGAGGCACCATTCTTAACCACATACCTTACATCGTTCGGCAGGTTGATATACACCTGAGGAATCTTGGCGTTGAAGAAGGAGTCGGCCATAGCAACAACCTCATCCATATACACCTTATCGTCATAGTTCGGGTCGATGCGGGTCATGATCATGTCAATGCCGTGCTTCTTGCCCGAGATGTAGAGGGTATCATTGGAATACTTCATCAGGTTGAACTCATAGTCACCACGGTGACCATAACCCTGCTCGTTGTCGGCCTCGTCATCGGTGCTGGGGATATCCTCAGGATCGGCGAAGACGTGGAAGTACTTGTTGAAGCTATTGAACGACAGGACAGGTCCGTTGTCGGCAATCACCTCCCACAGTGAAGTAGCGCTGCCATAGGCCATTGAACCCAGGGTACCAAGCCACTTGTTCTCACCAGAGATGGTTACTGAACCGTCTTTCTTGAAAGTCATCACGTAGATGTAGCCGGGCTCTTCGTCATTGGAAAAATACTCCATCTGCCATTTTCCGCCCTTGTCAACCAGGATGTTAGCATATTCGGCTTTGGCCTTTTCCAAGCGTGCAACGGCATCCTCGTCGAAGATTTCATCGGTCTCATTCTTGCAGGACACCAGTGATACTGATGACAGTGCAACGAGCACCACTAAAGAGATATTTATAAATTTCTTCATTTTTTCATCTTGATTAATGGTGAAACATTACTGGATATCGGTTACCTGCTTGCGCAACTCGACGATATTATAGGTAGCCTGACGCTCCTGTACCTCCTGGCGCAGGGCATCCAGGTCAACGCCCCATTCATTCTTGAGCCAATCGCGGGCAATCTGAACCTTCTTCAGGATAGCCTCGGCACCATCGATGCCGTCCTTATCCTCAACGTCATAGACAACGATGCGATTGCCGTCGGGATCCTTATCATTGCGATAGTACATGTGTTTTACACCTTCCTCATCAACCTCGGTGACAACATAGCGTTCCTCACAGTACACGAGATCCTGTGTTGCATCGTTCTTGGGATAATAGTAGTAGCAGAAGTACCTGGCTTCCAAGTCATCCTCCTCGGCCGAAGTGGCCCAGCCGCGAGCGGCAAGTTCGAGGATACGGTTCCAGTCCTTATCAGTTTGTACGATATAGTTGGCAATCGTCTCGGCAAAGTCCTCACGGAACTCACTGGAAGCGTAGGTGGTTACAAAGCCCATCGAGTGAACCTCGTCGCCACGGTACTGCCAGTTGTTGCTGTCATAGTGACCTACCGAGATGGTATTGAACTCGGTGGGATAGGACTTGGTCTGGTGCAGAATGTGAGCAAACTCATGGTGCATGGTCTTGAAGTAGTACTCATTCATCATGTAGAAGTTGTTAATCTGCATCGCGTTGACCTTGAACAACGAGATCTTGATACCACCCTCGGCAAGACCGACGGTCTCGGTACCTGCGGTCGGGTCATAGGCGGGAGAACCCACCAGAAGGATGATGCGGGGACCATACTTCTTGAGGAAGTCATCACCTGCAACCTTGTCATATACATCAAACCACAAGTGCTTGCAGAGCACTGCCAAGTCGATGGAGTTCTCGTAGGTGGCGGGCACCAAGTTATAGTTCATATTGGTGCTGATATCCGGCATCCTGTAGAGGAACGTCAAGTTATACTTTTCAAGATAGTTCTCCTTGAGGAACTTATCCAACTTATAGGTGTAGGATGAAGGATCAAGTGTCTCGTCCACATCAGGGAAAATGCTCGGTCCCAACTTATCCTCGCTGCAAGACGAGAGTGACATGGCAGCCACTGCCACAAGCAGCAATGCGGAAATATAATATTGAATCTTTTTCATAGTTTAATTGTGTTGCTTTAATCTTGGGAACGTACAATTACATTGCTGTTGATGACAACGGCACTGTTCTCGGCCGTAGTAGTCACACGCTCGTTGGGCTCCAGACCTGCACCGATTACCTCGTTAGGAATCTGGATAGCATAACGCGGGTCAAGAACATCGAGGGTATAGACATTGCTGATGCCCATCTTGTGCTTGATGGTGAAACCAAAGCGCTTGATGTCAAACCAGCGGTTACCCAAGTGAACCAACTGAATGCGGCGGAAGTGCTGCACGCACTGCATGTAAGGCTCAATCTCATCGGTGAGTTTGTACTTGTCACTCGGGCAAACCTCGTCGATGTGGAACTTCATGACAATATTGTAACCAGGATCCTTGCGGCTGGGATTGTCATAGTAGCTGTAGAATTTCTCGATCTGTTCCTTGGTGAGCTCGGTCATATTGTAGTTGTCGGACTCCTTCTCTGACAGGTGCTCGTGGTTCCAGATGTACAGGTCATCGAACGCTGCGTCGATGTTGCCCAAGAACAGGTTAGCCTCGGCACGCATCAGCAGGGTCTCCTCGACGGTGAACTCGGGACGGATCTCGTGGCAATAACCGATACCTGAAATCTTATCGGTGTACTCAAACTGCTCGAAGCAGTTACCAGCGAAGTATGCACCATACTCTGAACCACCGGCCGAACCGCAGACGCCATTGAAGCAAGGCATCATGGCGAATGTCTCCTTGGTCACCTGGTTCTTGTAACGGCACTTATCCCAAGACGGACCAGGACCCTGAATGGTACCGCGCTTTGCGTCACGGTTACAGGTGAAGCGGTAGCCCAGGAAGCGACGCCACCAGGTGCTGTAGCTGGAGAACAGCTGGAAGTTGCCGGGGCGCTCAATGCTGGTGAAGTAGCGGCCGATATCGCTGATGTAGTAGAAGTCCTCCTGCCACCAGCCATCGTTGAGCATGGTAGCGGGGTCGGTACCCTTGAATGCTGCAGTAGCATATTGTACCACCTTCTCGTAGTCACGCTTAATAAGATAGAAGCGTGCGGCAAACGAATTGGACGAAGCAACGTTGAAGTGATACTTGGGAACCTCATAGAAGGTCTCGGTGATATACTTCAGACCCAGCTGGAGGTCCTCCTCAATATTCGAGTAGGTCTCAACCAAGTTACCACGATCGTACTTGGGATCCAGCTCAGTCTCGGGCTCGGTAGCATAGGGGATGCCGGGATATTGAGCGCTGAGGCTCTCACCACGCCAAGGCATACAGAAGATCTGGGCCAGGATAAAGTGGTGATAAGCACGGATCATGTAGGCCTCACCCTTGATGGCGTTAAGACGCTCCCTGTCGGCGGCAGTCATTTCCTCACCGCCAATCATACCGGTCTCTTCAAACTCGGCAGCCTTTTCCAATACAGCGTTGGCACAGGCGATGGCACCATAGCAACCATTCCACACACCCGAGGGGGTATCACTGTTGGTAATGTCAAGGTCCACATCCTCCCAGGCATAAACCTGCTCGTCGGCCTGACTGTAGAAACTAAGGTTATAGCGAACGCCCTCATCACTAGGAGAGTTGTTATCGATAACGTTGTCGCTCGAGAGCTCGCCCACCAGGGCATAGTTGGAATCCATGTAACCCGTAACGAGCAACTGCTGCAACTGGTCCAGATTCACCAGATAAACGCGTGTGTCAGGCACTTTGTCAAGGAAGTCCTTGCAAGAGCTCAGGCCTATCAGCGCTACTGCAATGAATAAGATTTTATATCGTAATTTCATAATCTTTTATATTATATATAATGTGTAACATCAATTACATGCCCAAACGCACGGTAAGGGTAAACTGCTTGGGGTTAGGCGAAGCCACACCACCACTGTTAAAGAACTCGGGATCCTGGCCATTCAACTTCTTGTCGGCATAGAGCAGGCAGATGTTGGTGGCAGCAAGTTTGACAGACGCAGTGTTCAGGCGAAGGTGAGAAATCACCGACTTGGGAACGTCATAGGTCAAGGAAACCTCTTTCAGACGGATGAAGTCGCCATTAGCAATGCGTGCAGTGCTATAGTTAAAGGCATTGTAAGCCATGCTCAGGTAATTGTTGTTGTAAACCTGACGGCGTGATGCAATAGCGGGAATATCGGTATAAGCCTCATCTCCGGGGATTACCCAGCGGTTCTTGAAGTCCTTGGTGAAGGAGGTCAAGTCACTGTAACCTGCTGCGAAGACGGGGTCAAGGCGCAGCTTGTTACCGAAGGAGTAGGTCATGAAGACATTCAGGTGGAAGCCCTTGAAGTCGAAGTTGTTACCCAGACCACCAGTGTAAACGGGATCTACGGGACCTTCATACTTCAGGAAGTCCAGTGCCTCATACTCCTGGAAGTTGACACCGACATTGGAGATGCTACCAGTCTCGTCAATAACGAGGGGCAGACCATGGGCATCAAGACCAGCAAACGGGATTGAGAAGATGGCACGGTGAGGATAGTTCACCAAGGGGAAACCACCACCGGTTACCAGGTCGATAACGCGTGAACGCGACTGCAGCTTGGTAATCTCAGTATTTACATATGAGAAGGTCCAGTCGGTGCTCCATGCGAAGCCACCAGGACGCTTGGGCTCAATGTTGCGAGAAGAGATGGTGAACTCAATACCATGAGACTTCATCTCGGCTACGTTACCATACTTCTGGGTAATACCACCGACACCCTGGGTACGGATCAGACCGATCAGGTCGAAGTTGTTACGGAAGTACCAGTCAAATACCAAGTTGATGCGGTTGTAGAGGAAACCGAGGTCAACACCAAGGTCGAACTCATGCTTCTTCTCGTAGGACAGCTCGCTGTTGCCCAGACCGGACAGACCCAGACCCATCTCCATGGCTTCGGTCTCCTGACGCCACAAACGAGTGGGATAATACAGAGCCTCGGCATTGGCGTAGCCCGAAGGACCACTTTCACCAGTCAACGAATAGCTCAAACGAATCTTTGCATAAGACAGGATACCTTTATTATAAAGGGAAGTGTTCTGGAAGAAGGGCTCGTCATAGACGTTCCATGCAGCCGAAACGTTCCAGGTGGGGAGCCAGCGGCTCTGCTTGGTCTGACCCATGAGGTTAGAACCCTCATAGCGTACGGTACCGTTCAAGATGTAGCGGCCGAGCAATGCATAGTTGGCATTGGCGAAGTAAGCCATGTTGCGACGATGGCTCTTGCCCATGCTGTAGTAAGCACCGTTCTCCTCAACCATCTGCTTGAAGAGCTTGTAATCCAGGAAGGGAAGGTTACCGTTGTCATAAACAATACCCCAGCCCTCGAAGGACTGATAGAAGCGGTCAACGCGGCTGGCCTCCATACCTGCATAGAGGTTCAAGAGGTGCTGGCCGTTATTGAAATCCTTCATGTACTGACCAGTGACACGGATGTCGAAGGTCTTCAGGCTGTTCTTGGAGAAGAACAACATACCACCTTCCTTCATTACCGACTCGGGCAGTGCGTTGGGCACGTCGATATCAGTATAGAGGTAGGAGTTGGATGCACGAATCGAAGCATTCTCGGGGATGATACCGGCACGGTAAGCGTTGGCCTGGTTACTGTTCTCGAGAACGTAGTGGTTCTGCTCAGAGTTCACAGAACGCATCGAACCCAGCAGGTTGAACTCCAGCGACTGGTCCTGCTTCATGATGGGCTTGATGTTAAGTTCGCCCTGGAACTTGAGGTCGGTTACCTCAACATCGATGTAGTTGGACTGCAACTCATCAAAGATGTTGAAGTTGGTGTAGTTGCGCACATAACGCCTATTGGGGTCAAGGGTACGGGCGGTGTTCAACGCGAAACTGTAGGGGTTGATATCGAAGTCGCGCTTTACCTCACCATAAACCACGTCGACGTTCTGGCTCAAGGTACCGGGAGCCTTCTGGTCACGGAAACTGTTGCTGTTCAAAATCTTGATCTTCACCTTGTCGGTCAGGTTGTAGATAGCGTTTGCGTTGAAGGTGTAACGCTCAACGCGGCTGCTCTTGTACCATCCCGGGTCAGCCATCACCGAAGCCGAGGTATAGAACGAGCCCTTGTCGGTACCGCCCGATACGCTCACGGCGTGGTTCTGCATGATGTTGTTGTTGAACAGGAGGTCAAACCAGTCGGTGTTGCGAAGTTCGGCTTCGCGCAGGTACTGGTTACGTGCATTCTGTGTGTTGGGCAAGCCATAGGTTCCGGTTGCGGGATCATAGGTGTCCATCAGTGTGTACATCTGGCCATAGATACCAGAAGTGGTGCTGTTCACCAGGCTGGCATACTCGAGCCAACCCTTCTGCTCCATCTCGCGCAAGATACTCATCTGCTCCTGAGAGTT
>JAEEGF010191285.1_pt1 | contig 19710 bp, 15 predicted proteins | sample 9134171 | NCBI WGS metagenome assembly JAEEGF01 (sample SAMN16246542, study PRJNA631951) | gut metagenome | biome: gut microbiome; feature: rumen; material: AP-attached | host: Bos | place: Iran: Karaj | collected 2018-10
AACTGCAGATCATCCGTCACAACGGGCATTTCGTTTTCCCGCACGGCGTCGAAATACTCGTCCGGCGTGGAGTAGACGTACGCGTCGCCGAGCTCGGCCTCCATCTTCTCGAGAAGCCGGATGGTCGGACCGCCGCCGTGGTTACCGACGCCGTAGAAGGCCATCATGTCGTGCCACACGGCCATGTCGGCGACCTTGGCAAAATTGTCGAAGCAGCCGAGGTTGAAGTTGTACTGGATCGGGATGCGGTAGGTGGGGACCGCGGAGCCGTCCGGGCTCACCCAGCGGAAGAGGGAGTCGGGGATCTCCGGCTTCTCGTGCGGTCCCGGACGCATGAAGACATAGGCGTTCATCCCGGACGCGGAGAGGATCATCGGGAGGGAGCCGTTGTGGCCGAAGGAGTCGACGTTGTATCCGGTCTTCGCCATCTTCCCGAACTCGCGGCGGAAAAATCGCTGGGAGACGAGGGCATGGCGCGCGAAGGACTCGCCGGAGGGGATGTTGCAGTCGGGCTGGATGTACCAGCCGCCCGTGACGCACCAGCGCCCTTCCTTCACCCGCGCGCGGATCTCGTCGAACATGGCGGGATCGCTGTCACGCACCCATTCGTAGTAGGCGGCGCAGGCGGAGGTGAATTTATAATTCGGGAATTCCTTCATCCGGTCGAGGGCGGAGCGGAACGTGGCCTTGACTTCGGCGTAGCCCTCGTACCACTGCCAGAGCCAGACGGGGTCGAGATGCGCGTTTCCGATGAGATGGATCTTGTTCATGATGTCCTCCGTTGCTTTATAGCTGGATCTTCATGCCGTCGTATGAGACGAGAAAGCCCTCCCGCGCGGCGATCGGCACGAAATCGTCGTAGACGACATGGATGCCGTTGTGAGAAAAGTGATTCGAAACAAAGACGGTCGTCTCGTCTGCGTATCCCTCGTCGATCATCCGGCGCCGCACCTCGGCGTTCTCCGTGAGTCCCATGTGGCCGATGTAGGTGAGGGGCAGGCAGGCGTTCGTGCAGTCGAGGGAGACGAGGTCGAAGCGCGGGCGGGTCTCCTTCCAATACGCCCAGACGTCGTCGCGGAAATAGCCGGTGTCGTGGGCATAGAGCACGGCGCGCTCCCCGTCGGAGATGCCGTAAAAGAGCGGACCGGCCGCGGGATCGTGGATCGAGGGATAGGCCGTCACGGTATAGCGGCCGACGGCGGTCGGTTCAAACGGACGGATGACCTCGAAAGTGGCCGATCCTTCCCTCTCCGGCTGCAGAAGGACGCCTGAGAGCGCATCCCGGACGGCTTCGGAGCCGCGGAAGGTGATGCGGTAATCCGGAGGAACGTGCGAGAAGCCCGCGCGGAGCATCGAGAGATCGGTCGGGTAGAGATGGTCGCCGTGGGTGTGCGTGATGAGACAGTCGCGGACCTTCAAGAGATCGAGCCCGTTTCGGTACAGGTGATCGAGGGTATCCGCGGGAAAGTCGATCAGGAGTTCTCCGTCGATGATGGCCTGCGAGCGGGTCCGGAGCGCGCGTCCGCCGATCTGACGGGAGCGGGCACAGCGTTCGCAGTTGCACCAGAGGGCGGGAACGCCTTCCGCCGCCGCGGTTCCGAGAAACTGAAAGAGCATGGGTGCCTCCGTCTTTATGAGATTGCTGCTGCCCTATTATACCATGTTCCCGGGACGCTTGCAAGCCGATCCGCGCAAAAAAAGAGAGCAGGAATCGAACCTGCTCCCTTCGGTTACTGAAACAAGAGACATCCTTGCGCGCGGAAATGCTCGATCCGCTCCCGGAGACGGTCCTCGGTCGAATGGGTGAATTCCGCCAGGCAGCGGAGACAGAAGAACTCCGTCGCGCCGCGGTTGATCATCTTCTTGTGGATGCCGATTTCGTCGTTCGTGAGGGTCTTGCCGCATTTCATGCACTTCGGCTGCTCGTAGAGATTATCCGCCACGGATTATTTCTCGACGAGGGTCCCGCGGAAGATGCGGCAGTCGTGGGACTTGATGCCCGTGGAGAGGTGGCCCGTGACGACGCCGGTCTCTTCGCCGGTGAAGATGTCGCGGAACTTGAAGCCGTAGCCGGACGCTACGGTCAGGCCGAGGTCGTAGTATTCGACGTCGTTCCAGCCGTCGCGGTCGGAGAAGTTGAAGAACGCGAGCGCGTATTCGTTGTTTTCGAGATGCTTGAAGAAGATCGGCCTGTCGCCGCCGCGGACCATCATCGGGTTTCTGGCTTCGGCATCCTGATTGAGCGCGAGCAGCTCCTTGTTCTTCAGCAGTTCGAGGTTGACGTCGTCCATCTTCGAGAGGTCGCCGCCGATCATGAGCGGGGACTGGAAGAGGCACCACAGCGCAAAGTGCGTGCGGTATTCGAGGTCGGAGCAGCCGCCGTTCGCCACGTTGCCCTTGCCGTGCATGCCGACGATGAGCATGTCGATGTCGTTGTAGCAGCCGGGGCCGGAGTACGCGAGCTTGTCGACCTGGCTCATGGCGATGTCCTTGAAGGACTGGAAGGAGTCGTTGATGTCGCCGGTGGAGCGGTACATGTGCGCGCCGGCGGAACGGATCCATTTCTCCACTTCATCGGAGCCCCAGTTGCAGGCGGAGAACAGGATCTCGCGGCCGGAGGCCTTCAGAGCCATGCCCATTCTGTTGTAGAGGATGGGACCGTTCGCCAGATGCGGCTTGTAGCAGAAGTCATACTTCAGAAAGTCCACGCCCCATTCCGCGAAGGTCTTCGCGTCGATGAACTCGTAGTCGAAGGAGCCGGGATATCCGGCGCAGGTCCTGGTGCCCGCGCAGGAATACATACCGAATTTCAGGCCCTTTTCATGGACATAGTCAGCCAGAGCCTTCATGCCGGAGGGGAATTTTTTGGGATCCGCGACGATGCGCCCTTCCGCGTTTCTCTCTCTGAGGGACCAGCAGTCGTCGATGACCACGTACTCATATCCCGCGTCCTTCAGTCCTTTTGCGACGATCGCGTCGGCCGTATCGCGCACCACCTGCTCGTTGATGGCTTCGCCGAACGTATTCCAGGAGTTCCAACCCATCGGAGGTCTCTGTGCTAACATCTGAATAATCTCCTTATAGATGAGGATTTTGATTTTTCCGCAAAACGGCGGAAAACCCGGTATCATGATACACTTTTTCGGCACTTTTGTCAAGATGTTCCGCACAAATACTTCCCTCGCTCCCCCTCCGCGCGCGGGTTTTGCGGCAAAGCACTTGACCGGACCGGCTTTTTGTGTTATAGTAGCCATATCGAAAAAGTATAAATTTGCATAGTTCGGAAACTCGGGAAAATGGAAATGGGAATTCACAAAAAAACGCTCCGACAGGCTGCGTCTTTGCTCTGCGCGCTGATTCTTTGCACTGGGCAGGTATTCTGTACCGGATGTGAAAAGCGGGGCGTCAGCGATCCGGCGGCAGCGGAGACAGGCGATCCGGCTGCGGAAATGGCCGAAACGCCGGTTCGGCCTGCCGCCGAAGAAGAGCCGGAACGGGAGCCGGAGCCCGCCGTTGAGATCGACGTGCAAAAATACCGGGACCTTGTCATTTCAAAGGTGTACGGAAACGGCGGGAACAGCTCCGCCGCGTGCGAGCACAGCTTTATCGAGCTGACTAATACGGGATCCTCTCCCCTGGATCTCGGCGTTCTCGCTCTGTATTACAGGACCGGGACAAAATCCGCGTATACGTCGTTTCCCCTCCCGGACGTCACGCTGGAGGGCGGCGGGAGCTTTCTGATCCGCGGCGTTTCCGCGTCGGAGCGGGCCTCGGAATACGACCGTTCGAAGGAGGTCATCCGCATCGAAGCCTTTGACGCGGAATGGGAGATCGCTCTGAGCGGCAGGGACATCAAACTGGCGCTTGCAGCGAGGGGGAAAACCGTCGGGGAAACGGTGCCGCCGGAAGAACTCCCCGGCGTGATCTCCTACTTTGCCGCATCCGACGAATACCGCTTCGATACGGGATATGTGTCCGACGCCTCTAAAAACACGGTGGCGGTACGGACCGCCCTGAAACGGGACAGCGGATACTATCTGCAGGATCTGACAAAAGCCACGACGGAAAAGCTGGCGCTGACCGCGCCCGTTTCGATGGACGGAAGCCGCGCCGTGATCGTCTCTTCGAAGCTGAACGAGGTCGGATTCTCGTATCCCGCAGGATTTTACACTTCGCAGATCGATCTCGAACTGACCGCTCCCGACGGTTATGACACGATCTACTATACAACGGACGGATCGGACCCGGCGACCTCCGGCACGAGAAGCCGGTACATGCGCGCGATCATTCTGTCCGACACGACCGAAACGGAATTCGGACGCACCTATAAAACGGGGCTGCGGTATGTGGACAAGATCATCACCAGCGCGCGCAGGATGATCGGCGCGCACGTGATCAAAGCCTGCGCATACAACGGGAAAAGCTATACCGGGGTATACACGAACTCCTACTTTATCAGCGAAAAGATGGAAGAGTACGGCGTTTCGGTCATGTCCGTCTCGCTCGAAACGGAGCAGATGTTCGGAGATCCCGGGTTTTACCACAACTTCAACCCTTCCTCGAACGATCCCAACACGCGCGGCAGGGCTTTTCTGGAGGTGTTTGACAAAAACGGGGTCCGCCGCGGCTACTCGAACGTCGAGCTCGCGGCAAGCGGCCACGGGTCCTCCGGCACCGGCATGCGCTCCATGAAGGTGTTTTACAAAGCTTCCGAAAACCGGGAGGACGGCACGGATCCCGAACTCAATTTCGACCTTTTCGACGGATACGCCGTCAACTCCAAAGGACAGAGCATCACCAGCTTCTCCCGTCTGGTCCTGCGCAACTCCGGCAACGACCATAAGGTATCCTACATCCGCGACGCATACATGCAGCGCGTCAGCAGTTCTCTCGCCGTCGACACCATGGCATACGCTCCCATTCTTGTGTTCATCAACGGGGATTTCTGGGGCGTATACAATGCCCGCGAACGCTACAGCGGGGAGTATGTGCAGTCCCATTACGGCATAGACAAGAACAACGTCGCACTGATCGAAAGCGATTATTCGCAGGTGCATTCGAATCAGAACGCGAAGTTTATCGTCTCCTCCGGTGTCGAGGGCGATGCCGACGACTTCAACGAACTGGTGCGGTTCATCCGGAAAAACGACATGAAGGACAACGATAACTATGCGTACGTGCAGGAACGGCTGGACATCGATTCTCTGATCGATCTGTTTGTCTCGCGGCTCTATTTCAGCGCGATCGATTTTCCGGGAAACAACATCAAGCTGTGGCGGAGCCGTACGCCGGACGATCCCTCCGGCGCGGACACCCGCTGGCACTTTGTCCTTCTGGATATGGACATGGGCATGTCGTTCTACAAAGACGCGAACAGCACGACGGAGTCTTCCACCTATTTCAGCTGGCTGAAATCCGACAGCACTGTCGCCAGCACCGTCATCCACAAGCTCTTGGCTAACGCCTCTTTTAAAAACCGGTTTCTGTCGCGGTTTTATCAGGTCCTGAACGAGGTCTATGCTCCGAAGCGGATGGAGGAAGCGCTTGACCGCATCGTGTCGGAAAGAGAGCCCGTAGAAGATCTGCAGTCGCTGCGCTGGGGCGCGGACAGGAACAAGTACGACTCGTCCGTGACCGACATGCGGCAGTTCCTCCGCCGCCGCCCCAAGTACGCGCTGAAATATCTGTGCGCGTTTTTCGACGTGACCGAGGAGGAACTGGCAAATCTCGGAGGAGAGTAACAAACGGGGCGGGAAACAAAGGCGCAGCCTTTGTGATCCTTTTTTCCCGCGTGAGCGGGGCAAATTTTGAATGGCGAAGCCTTTCGGTTTTTGCCCTGTGCGGGCAGCAAAAGAGGAAACAAAGGCTGCGCCTTTGTGATCTGTTATATGTCCTGCGCGGACGGCGGCACGGAGGACACCAGCTCAAGCCGCAGGTGTCCTCCGTGCGGGTCCACCTTGGCTATATGGTGTATCGAACAGTTCGTCCGTTCAATCAAAACCGACCGTGCACCTAAGGGTCTTCGCGCGGACCGCGATGCGTCAGCCGAAACATGCAAAAAAGATCCCGATGGGATCTTTTTTGGCCTCGCGGCAGCGATCAAAACGCGCATATAAAGGGACGCGCCTTAGTGCAGTTGAAGAATCAATTGCGTCTTCGCGCACATGTTCAGATTCAAGCCGGACATGCCGCTCGAACCATACGATCGAAAACCGTTTGGGCTGCCGCCATATTGTCCGGCTTTACTTAATTTAGAACAAGGCACGAAAAAATACAGCCCCCAACCCATATCTGCGCGTTTTGACTGCTGACCGGGAAATGTCAGCCGCCGCCTTTAGGCCGAAAAACGTCCGCTTGCGGACTTTTTCGCATGTTTCGGCTGACTCCACCAGTCCGCGCGAAACTCATTCGCTGAACAATCAGCCATGACTGCACGGGCGAGCTGTGGTTTATGCCATAAGGCCAAGGGACCCTCCGGGGAGGGCTTGGTTTGCGAAGCAAACCGGTCGGCCATGAGCTGGTCCTCCCCGGTGCCCCGCGCACAGCGGATTTTAATAAATCCGAAAGGCGCAGCCTTTCGTACCCGTCTCCCGCCGTCCGCCCGGTGTCTGCTTCGCAGAACACCATGGAACTCGGCTTTCGCCCGATTTCCGCGCAGGACAAAGAAATCGAAAGGTTCCGTCTTTCAAAAAGTTGCCCCGTGCTCAGCGGATAAACTGAGATTACAAAGGCGCAGCCTTCATTCCCTCCGCAGGGATCAATACAGTTTTCAAATTAAATTTTCATTAAGCCGGATAAAATCCGACGGTTTTCTCTTGCGCCGCGCCGCGGAATCTGCTATCATACATACAGAGAAACAGCTTCTTCCGTTTGATCTTCGAGGTGAGTATGTCCGCTCCTCTTTCTCATATCGTCGTTTTCTTTCTCCCCCTCCTTCTGCTGCTGCCCCCGTTCATCCTGCTGCGGTATATCCTTTTTCATTCCTGGAAGCGGACGGCGGTCTACTACTTCTTTGCGCTGTATCTCTGCGCGCTCTGGGTCTTTTTCGGGCTCCCGGACTGCCTGAACGGCGCCTTCACCCCCGAGCTGTCCCTCATCCCGTTCGCCGAAATGTTCCGGGACCCGCTCGGCGCAGTGTTCGGTTTCGCGCTGTTCCTGCCCTACGGCATCATGCTCCCCCTCTGCTGGAAGAGGTTCCGCGACGGCTGGAAGGCGCTTCCCGCCGGATTTTTCCTCGCGCTCTTCCTCTCCCTTGCCCAGCTCTTTTCGCCGAAAAAGATCTCGTCCGTAGACACCCTGATCCTCGGCGCGCTCGGCACCTGGGTCGGATATTTCATCTCCTGCGTGCTGATCCTCAGCAACCCGCGCATGGATGAAACCGCGCCGGCGGACGGGACCTTCCCGGAACGCATTCTGACGTTCGCCGCCGTCGTCCTCGTGATGATCTTTCTCTTCCCGCTCGCGCGTCTCGCCGTCGCGGCATGACCTGCGCAAGCGGGCAGACGGGCAGGCGGGGGATTTCCCCGCTTTGCCGCAAACAGAATCGGATTCCGCGGGATTTCCCGCGGAAGTTCTTGTTTTTACCGGTTTTGTATGCTATAATCGAAGGCAGAATCCATCGGAATTCCGTATTTCGGATATCGGACGCGAGGTATTTGACATGGCCCGGAACAAACCCGACTCCCCCGCCCTCCCTTCCCAGGCAGAAGAGGGCAAAATGACCCTGCCGGAAGAGATCAATACCCCCCTGCCGGAAGGAACGGAATCGGCTCCGCCGGCGGAACCCCTTTCCGATCCGCGTCCGCTTCCGGAGTTCAAAATCGCCGGGATCTTCTCGGATCACGCAGTCCTGCAGCGGGACCGCCCCGTGACGGTGTGGGGATTCACCCGTCACGCCGGGGACGCCGTCGAGGGACGCTGGTTTTATCCCGGTCCGCCCGACGCGGAGGATGCGGATGACGGGCGGGAAACCTGCGAGACCGTCCGGGGCGCCGCCGACGGGACCGGCTTCTTCGCGCTGAGCTTCCGTCCCCGTCCCGCCTCCTTTGTCCCGACGCGGATGACGTTTTCCTCTCCCCACGGCAGTGCGGCGCTGAACGATGTGCTCGTCGGCGACGTCTGGGTCATCGGAGGACAGTCCAACGCGGAGCTGAATCTCCGCCCCTGTCTGACCGACACCCCCGAAATCGAAGCCCGCCTGTCGGCTTCGGATCCCGTGCGCCTCTTTTCCCAGACCCAGCGCGGCGCTGCGGAACACACGGAATTTCATCACGTGCCCGCGCGGGACATCATCGATCCGGCGTGGCGCTGGTCCCTCCCCGCTCCCGAAGCGGCCCGCTCGTTTTCCGCGATCGGATATTATACCGCCCGCCTGCTGGCCGAAAAGACCGGCGTCCCCGTCGGAGCCGTCATGATGTGCGCGGGCGGGGCGTGTCTGCGGGAGCTCATGCCGGAATCCCTCGCCCTCTCCCTCGGCTATACGACCAGCGCAAACGTGCCGATTGCCGGATATTACAACACACTGATCTCGCCCCTTCTGATGCCGCACGGGGGCCTGCAGATACGCGGACAGATCTTCTTCCAGGGCGAGAGCGAAGGGATCTGGCCGGAGATGGCGGCTTCCTACGATACGGATCTCGCCGCCTTTGTCTCGGACGAACGCGCGCGCTTCGGTCAGGACTTTCCGTTTTATAACGTGCAGCTCTCCTCCTACCGCGAGGAGGGCGACCGGTACTTCCCCCATCTCCGCGTCGTGCGGAACAGCCAGACGCGCGCCCTGTCCCTGATCCCCGGTTCGCATCTTGCCGTCTCGCGGGACCTCGGTTCCCTGCCGGGGGATCCGGATTTTGCGCACTCCCCCCACAAATACGCCCTCTCCCGCCGCGTCGCCGCGCAGATCCTGGCGAACGAATACGGGATCGGAAACAGGGAAGAGGCCGATTCCCCCATGCCCCGTTCGGCCCGATACGCCTTCGACCGGCGTTCGGTCCTCGTCGTGTTTTCCGGCTGCGGGGAACAAAATCCCCTCTTCGCGGCCGATCCCTCATCCGCGGTCCCGGCCGTGATCCGCACCGGCTTCGTTCCCCGCGCCCATGCCCTTGCAAGCGGCCGCGTCTCCGGATTTTCCGCAGAAGCCGCGGACGGCTCCGAGATCCCGCTGGAAGCCGAACTCGTTCTTCCCGATACGGTCAGGGTCTTCCTTCCCGAAAGAACCGGCATCGGAACGCTCAGGCCGGAGATCCGGTACGCAATGAGCGGGATCGCCGGCCTTGCGGAAGCCGGTCTCTGCGGAGGCGGTCCGGAAGAAGGCGCGCTTCCCGTCCCGTCCTTCTCCCTCCCGATCCTCGAACCGCGGAAGCTGGTGATCCTCACAGACATCGGCGACACGATCATCGACGAAGGCACGGAGATCCGGGAAGGGGACGTCGTCGTTTCGGCCTCCTGCATCCCCGGCGCGAAGGAGACTTACCTCTCGCTTTTCCGGGAAGGATTCCCCGTCGTCATGAACGCGGACGGGCTGGTTCGGTCCTTCCGGAACACCATGGCGCAGCATTCCCTGGACCGGATCTTCGCGGGATGCGCGGTTTCCGAAGCCGTCGGCGCGGAAAAGCCGGACGCAGCGATGTTCCGCGCCGCCCTGGAAGCGGCCGGTTTTTCGGCGGGCGGATCCGGCTTTGCTTCCGAAGTTCTGCGGCGCGCCTTGATGGTCGGCAACAACGTGGACCGCGATATCGCCGGAGCCAACCGCATGGGGATCCGTTCCGTGCTGCTCACCTGGTCCTCCCGCCGTCCGTACGATGACGAACATTCCCCGGCGGACCGGCATCCGACCTATCGGATAGGGACGCCGGAAGAGCTGCTTCCGCTCGCGCTCGCCCTCGAAGCGGATCTCTCGGCGGAGTCCGAAGCGCAGGGAGGGGACGGCGATGCGTAAATTCGTGCTGCGCGGCTTACCATACGCGCTGCTTCTGCTGGCCGCCGCCTCGGTCGTATTCGGCTTTCTCCGGGGAGAAGCCGCCGACGTGTATCAAAAAGCCGCCGCGATCTGCCTCGAATGCATCGGGATCGGATAAACGGGGGGACCGGTCATGGATAAGAAACGAAAAAAGCCCCTTCTCCCCGCCGTGCGGAAAGCGGTGCAGGCAGTCTGGGGCATCCTTCAGAACGGGCATCTCTCCGGGTTCGTCTCCGGCCTGATCTACGCGGGGCCTCTCAAGCGCTTCTGCGTTCCGGGCCTGAACTGCTATTCCTGTCCCGGCGCCGTCGGAGCCTGTCCCCTCGGTTCCCTGCAGGCGGCCCTCAGCGCGAGAAAGCCGAAATTCCCGTTCTATGTGCTCGGGTTCCTGCTCGCAGCCGGCGTGCTGCTCGGCCGCTTCGTGTGCGGCTGGCTCTGCCTCTTCGGGCTGATCCAGGAACTCTTATATAAGATCCCGACGAAGAAGCTGAGGATCCCGCCCGGGTTCGACGGTCCGCTGCGGTTTCTGAAATACGCGGCCCTCTTGATCCTCGCGGTCCTGCTGCCGCTTGCGCTGCGGGACGAGTACGGGATGAGCGCGCCGTATTTCTGCAAGCTTCTCTGCCCGGCGGGGACGCTAGAGGGAGGGATCCCCCTTCTGATCCTCAATAAGGCCCTCCGTCCCGCCGCCCGTTTCCTGTGGGCATGGAAGTTCGCCGTCCTGCTCGCCGTACTCGCGGCGTCCGTTTTCATCGAGCGCCCCTTCTGCAAATACCTCTGTCCGCTCGGCGCGTTTTACGCGCTGTTTTCGAAGATCGGCTTTCTGAAAATCGAAACGGACCGCGGCGCCTGCTTGAAATGCGGAAAATGCGCCGCCCTCTGTCCCATGCAGGTCGATCCCGCCGTTTCCGCGAACCGTGCGGAATGCATCCGGTGCGGCGCGTGCGTATCCGCCTGTCCGACGGACGCGCTTCGGTTCGTCTTCATCAAAGGCGGATCCGGGAAAAACGCCCGGACGGCCCGCATACCGGAAGACGCGCTCGCGGATCCCGCCTGCCGTCCTGCCGAAACACCCTCCCGGACCCGGTCCGGAAGCGAAAGGAGTCCATCATGAAGCGAATTCACAATATCCCCGCCCTTCTGCTTGCCTGCCTTCTGCTCCTCCTCCCCTGCTGGTGCGCGGGATGCGACTGGAGCACCGCGGGCGGCGGATCCGGAACAGGCTCGAGCGGAGAGGTCTGGCGACTGGAACGCGCGGGCGTGTCCGTTCCCATTCCTCCGATCTACCACGAACATGAAGATCTGATCTACCTGGAGCCGATGGAGGAACTGTACGAAGACGACGGCGTTTCGTACGGCTTCATCAATCTGTATCCCGCCTCCCTCGAAGCGCTCGACGCCATGAGCGAGGACGAGGTCTATGCGATCTCCGGAGAGGTTTCCTTCCCCGCAATCTTCTTCGGGATCAACGGAGGCCGCAGCGCCGCGGAGCTGTCCGACTGGATGCGGGAGCAGGGCTGGGACGAGCTTGCGGACGATCTGACGGAAGCGGGCCGCGCGGACGACTGGACGTTTTTCCGGGTGCGCTTCGACGAAATGATGCGGGAATACGAAGGCGAGACGGGTGCTGCGGCGAAAGCGGTGGCGGAAGCGATGGACAAAGCGGTCTGCACTTTCTTCCCGCCGGTTTCCGCGTCCTCCTACACCTCAGGCGCCGCGGGAGCGACGGGCGCGGGCGAAACGCTGTCCTTCACCACGACGGATCTGGACGGCAACGCAGTAGACAGCGCGGAGCTTTTCGCTTCGGCGGAGATCACGATGGTCAACATCTGGACGTCCTGGTGCGGCTACTGCATCCGGGAGATGCCGGAGCTGGAAGCCATGAACGCGCGGCTGGCGGAAAAGGACTGTCAGATCGTGGGCATTCTCTATGACGGAGATACGGCGTCCGGTTTGTCAGACGGCCGGGACGTCATCACCCAGACGGGGGTCACCTACCAGAACCTGCTTCCCACGGCAGAGATCGTCGCGGCGTTTCCGGTACAGGGTTTCCCGACCACGTTCTTCGTGGATTCCGAGGGGCGCATCGTGGGGAACGAGATCATCGGCGCGCAGCCGGAAAGCTATGAGCCCGCGGTGGACAAGCTGCTGGGGAAATAAAAGGGGGGATGGAGGCTACGCCTCTGAAATCTTTTGATTCCGCCGTGCGCGGGACGGGATTTTGAAAGGCGAAGCCTTTCAGGTTCTATGTCCTGCGCGGAAATCGGCTGAAAGCCGAGTTCCATGGTGTTCTGCGAAGCAGACACCGGGCGGACGGCGGCACGGGGGACCCCAGCTCATGGCCGCTTGGTTTGCAAGCAAACCGGGTCCCCCGTGCGGGTCCACCTTGGCTATATGGTGTCTCGAACAGCTCGTCCGTGCAGTCAAAATCGATTCGTCACCCCACGGCATCGCGCGGACTGGTGGAGTCAGCCGAAATATGCGCAAAAACCGTCTACGACGGATTTTTGCAGCCTCGCGGCGGCGATCAAAACGCGCATATACACGGACGCGCGGAAGTAGAGCTGAAAAATCCACTTTGCTGTCGCGCACATACTCAGATTCAAACCCACATGCCGCCCGAGCCGTACGATCGAAAATCGTTTGGGCTGTACCAATGATGATTGACTTTCGTCATTCAGAACAAGTTACGGAAAGGTTCTGCCCCCAACCCATATCTGCGCGTCTCGATCGCGGCCTTTAGGCCGAAAAAAGCCCTTCGGGCTTTTTTCGCATGTTTCGGCTGACTCCACCAGTCCGCCTGCCGACCGGGAAATGTCCGCCGTCCGCGCAGGACAAAGAACCTGAAAGGCTTCGCCTTTCAAAAAAACCGGTCTGCTTACGCAGAGCATAAGGAATGAAAGGCTTCGCCTTTCAAAACTCGCTCCGCGCACGGCGGATTCCCTTGAAATCCGAAAGGCGGAGCCTTTCGTTCACCCGGCTCCGCCTTGTTTTTTACAGATTTTTCTCGATCAGCGCGTTGATCTCCGCGCGGGTCTCCTCCATCCATTCCATGCTGTGCGGATATTTCGAGAAGGTGACTTCCCCCTCGCGCTCCAGCACCGCCAGCACCGCGTCCCTACCGGCCAGCTTTTCCGCAAGATCCATGGCCCTGCGGTCCTGCAGCGCCATGGTGAACGCCTTCAGATGCAGCGTTTCCCACGGTTCCCCGCACGGACCCGGGTACACGACGAATCCGTCGCCCGCCGGGAAGAAATACTCCCCGTCCGTGATCTGGAAGGGATTGAGCGGACGCACCGATCCCTGGGAATTGTAGAAGTTGAACCCCCACTGCAGAAATCCCGCGATCCCGTACTTCCAGAACTGCGTGCCGATCACGCGGGTCCTCTGCATGGGCATGGCGATGAACCGGTTCGATACGTCTACTGCCTGTCCGCAGCAGTAGTAAGTCCAGAGATCCGGCACTCCCGCCTCGATGAAGGGATCGATGTGGTTGTTCGACGGGATGGGGTTCGTGCATGCGCCGGTTTTGTACAGCTCGAAATTGGACAGCGCGTCCATGACGACGTGCCCTTCGAGCAGATCCGCGATCTGTTCCCGCGCCGCGCGGTAGGACTCCAGATCGTCCAGTCCCGGCTCGTCCGAAATGTGGAACAGGCAGCGGTCCTCGACCCCGAGCTCCTTCATCTTCGCAAGGAACGCCTTCAAAAACGCCCGGAGGAAATCCCGGTATTCGGGAGAGGTCGCGTCGGTGTCCCAGCCGAAGAGACGCCGGTATTCCCCTCTCTCCCATCCCATGATCTTCGGAGCGTGCTTCGCGCCCCACTGCGTATAGAAATGAGAGATCTCGAAATACTCCGCTCCGACGGCTTTCGCCAGGCGCACCCACTGTTCCGCGCGCTCGAATCCGAATTCCCATCCGCCGTCCGTCTTCGCCACATCCACCAGCTGCGTCGTCCGTCTCTCTCCGCCGACCGCCGTATCCAGCGGGGGCGTGAACACCGGCATGAGGATGGCGTTGATCCCGTTCTCCACCGCCGCGCGCATGAATTTTCCGATGTATTCGCAGTGCTTCGGGGAAAAGGTCTCGAGATCGTAATAGTTGGCGATGCAGTCGCAGTGGAACCAGTTCGTCACGATCATCTTCTGCTTCGGGAGCTCCGCCGCGATCACGTGCAGGCGGATCTCCGCCGCGTAAGCCGTCTCTCCGGACTCAAACCGCACGCAGACGGGATAATCCCCGGGCTCGGCGTCCTTCGGTACCTTGACCGTCACCCAGAGCGCTTTCAGTTCCCCGTACGTCACCATGACGTCCCCCTTCGGATTCAGGGGCTGCAGCAGATCCGGATACAGACCGGGCGTCTTTTTCAGGTAGTTGTCGTCCACCCAGTGATACACCGGCATGCGGACGGGCACCTGCTCGACCGTGCGCACCGTGATCCAGTCCCGGAGAGGGGAGACCACATTCAGACGGAACAGGGCTTTCGGATGATGCGCGGGATCGTCGGACGTATAGATCACCTCGAAGGAAAACTCCTCGCCGAGCAGGGCTTCTCCCTGCGAGATCGGCCGCTTGCTTTCGAAGTCGTCTTCCATGAAGCATTTTTCCATGGCGGATACGGCTTTGATCAGAATGGACATGCGTTTCTCCTTTGTCCGGCGGAACATGCCGCCTGTTGTCGTGTCTGCGGTACGGGAACGGGAAACGGGGGCTCAGAGCGCGCTTTCAAGCAGCCTGCTCAGCAGATCCTTATAAGAGATTCCGTCGTTCACCATCATCTTCGGATACATGGAGATGGGCGTGAACCCCGGCAGGGTATTGATCTCGTTGAAGACGAACTCCCCGCCGTCCGTATGGAAGAAGTCCACCCGCGCGAATCCCCTGCAGTCGAGCGCGCGGAAGATCTCCTCCGCGTACCCGCGCACCTCGTCCTGTTTCTCTTCCGGGATCCTGGCGGGGATAAAGAAGGAGGACTCGTCGGTAACGTATTTCGTTTCGTAATCGTAGAACTCGGAGGAACCCACGTCGATCTCCGCCGGATGCGCCACCGTATACATGCCGTGCTCTTCCAGAACGGCCACCTCGATCTCCCGGCCCTTGACGAATTCCTCCACCAGCACCTTCGTGTCCTCGCGCAGCGCGGCGCGCACGGCTCCTTCGAATGCGTCCGGGGTCTTCACCTTGGTGACGCCGACGGAAGAACCCGCGCTGGACGGCTTCACGAACATCGGATAGCCGAACGCTTTCTCGGCGGCTTCGCGGAAGCAAGCGATGTCCTCGTCCGTTTCGGCTCTGTCCGCCCGGATGACGACCGATTTCGCCATCCGGATCCCCGTCTGATTCGCCACGATCGCTTTGGTCACCGCCTTGTCCATGCAGAACGCGGATGCCTGACATCCGCAGCCGACCACCGGAATGCCCGCCACGGCGAACAGCCCCTGCATGGTCCCGTCCTCGCAGAATTTCCCGTGGATCATGGGCAGAACGGCGTCCACGCGGATATGCTCCGTGCCGTTCCCATGGTCCGCCGAGAGCGTTCCGTCCGAAAAATCCACGGAGAGCGGCCATTTGAGGCCGTCGGACCAGGTATCGTCCGCGATCTTTGCCGGATCGTCCCCGTACAGGTACATCCGGCCCGCGCGCGTGATTCCGCAGAGCAGCACGTTGTACTTATCCTTGTCGATGTTCGTCCAGGCGCCGGTCGCCGAGGAAAGGGATACTTCATATTCAGAGGATCGTCCCCCGAAGAGGATGAGGATGGTCTTTTTCATGCTTCTGCCTTTCATGCTGTCATACTCACGTTGCCGGCATTCGGTTTCCGTCTGCCGGGGGAAGGTCACGGATTCGTTTCCGCGCGCACAAAGACGCCGTTCTCGAAGTAGCCGGTGTAGGTACGTCCGCTCGGCCAGTAATACGTGCCGTATCCGAAGGGAAGGTTGTTCTGGAACTGACCCTCGTACCGCTCGCCGTTGGCCCAGGTGTAGACGCCGCTGCCGGAACGGACGTCGTTGACGAAATCCCCTTCGTACACGTCTCCGTTGGCCCAGGTGTAAATGCCCGTCCCGTTTTTCAGCCCCTGCCTGTAGGAACCGATGTAGGAATCGCCCGAGGCGTAGCGGTATTCTCCCTCGCCGTCCTTCAGGTTGTCGGAGAAGAAGCCGGAATACACGGAGCCGTCCCCGAAGGTGTAGACCCCGTAACCGTCCTTCAGTCCGTTTTTGAAGGAGCCGGTATAGCTCTCTCCGCCCACATAGGAATACGTGCCCTCGCCGGTCATGACGTCGGCGGAAAAGTCCCCTTCGTACACGTCCCCGTTGGCAAAGCGCATGACGCCCCGTCCCTCCTTCAAAAGGTTGGACAGGCTGCCGGAATAGATGTCCCCGTTGGAATAGGAGATCTCCTCACGGTCAATGTTCACGTCGGCGGAAATGCCGCTCGAATAGATGAGCTTTCCGCGGTAGGGCTCCCCCTCCGCGTCCACGCGTCCGAGGAACTTCACGTAAAGGCCCTCGCTGACCCGGACTTTGATATAGCGGTACCCCGAGCGGTACAGGACGGCGACGGCGCCTCCCACGATGACGACGGCGATCAGAAAGATGATCAACAGCGTCAAAAGCACGCGCGGTTTTTTCTTGTGCGGTTTCGAGACATTGCGGTTCATAGACGGCACCCGTGTTTCTCAAGATCAAATGGGAAGGGATTATCTCAATAATAGTTGGACTGCGGTTTGACCTGCGTGATCAGATTGTCCGCCATGGCGAGCAGTTCCGGAAGGACAGTCACGGTGAAAACCGCCAGTGCGAGCAGACCGACCGCGGCGAGGACGAAGGTCCGGACCGGATGCTTCTCCGGGGTGAACCGGAGCTCGGCCGAAACCCGCTTTTCCTCGGGAATATAAAAGCGCGCGACGGTGAAATCCGTTTTCGGCGGCAGCGGACTGCGCAGGATCTTTTCCCGCCAGAACCTCCGGACGGCGGAAACCTTTCTCTCCGGAAATTCGGATTCGTTTGCGCAGCGCACCACGCCGCGCAGGGAGCCGTCCGTTTTCAGAAGCCCGCGGACGAACCGTTTTTTGTCCAGCCCGATCTCCGCGAGGGTCAGCGCGCTCTCACGGTCCTCGGCTCCCCGCTCGGCCAGCGCGGAGACGACCTTGTGGGAATTGATCCGGTAGATCATGGCGAAGAGAACGCCCAATAAGATCCCCGCGTAGATCCCGCAGATCAGGACCAGATAGGACACGTTCCTCAGATCGATGTCCGGGAAATTTTCGTACGTATAGAACCGCTTCATGAGAACCTCCTATTCGAAACAGCACGGCGGGCCAACGGGCGGATCAGAAATCCTCGAAGAAGTCCTCTCCGCAGATCAGCCTGCAGATCTCTTCCAGATCGGCGTTGTCGCGGAACTCAAACTGTATGGTGCGTATGTTTTTCGTATTCCGGATGCGGCAGCGGCGTCCCGTTTTTCCGGTGAAACGCCCCTCGATGGACTGAATGTAGTCGGCCTCCGGCTTTCTTTCGGCGGACCGGACCTGCCGGTCGTCTCCCGCGCGGTTCAGGCGCCGGACGTATTCTTCGAGCGCACGGACGGACATGTCCTTCTCCGCACAGGTCCGCGCCGCGGGGACGATCTCCGTTTTGTCCTTCAGGCCGAGCAGTGCGCGCGCGTGTCCTGCGCTCAGAGATCCGCCGAGCAGCAGATCCCGTGCTTCTTCCGGCAGTTCCAGGAGCCGCAGGGCATTGGTGACGGCGCTGCGGGATTTTCCGACCTGCCCGGCCACCTGCTCCTGCGTGAGCCCGTACCGGTTTATGAGCGCTTCGTAGGCGGCGGCTTCTTCGAGCGGGTTCAGATCCTCCCGCTGAAGATTTTCGACGAGCGCGTACCGGGCGGCCGTCGCGTCGTCGGCGTCCACCAGTACGACCGGGATCTCGCCGAGCCCCGCGATCTTTGCGGCGCGGAACCGCCGTTCACCCGCGATGATCTCGTACCGGTCGGCGGGCGTTCTGCGGACGAGCACGGGCTGCAGCAGTCCGTCCCGCGCGATGGAATCCGCCAGTTCCGCAAGGGTTTCCGGCGGAAAAGACTTTCTCGGCTGATCCGCGCTGACGTCGATCTCCGACAGCGGTACGACGCGTCTGTCCCGGGATCCGTCCCCGGTCCCGGTTTCCGGGATGGCGTTGTCGGAAAAGATCGCGTCCAGTCCGCGGCCCAGTCCTTTGTTTTTCGGTTTCGGCATGGCAGGGTCTCCGATATACAGTGTAGATGGTTGAGGGGATCAGAGCGAGGTCGGAACGATCCCGATGCGTTCGAGGATCTCGTCCGTGACGGACATATACGCCTCGCAGGCCTTCGAATACCGGTCGTGATAATTGATCGGCTCGCCGAAGCCCGGCGCTTCCGAAAGGCGGACGGCCCGCGGCACGGCGGTTTTGAAGAGCTTGTCCCCGTAATGCTTCTTGATTTCGTCCAGCACCGCGGATGTCAGGGTCAGGCGTCCGTTGTACATGGTGATCAGGATGCCGAGGACCGCGAGAGAGGGATTATACATCTCCTTGACCTTCCGGATGGACATCATGAGCTGGATCAGCCCTTCGAGCGCGTAGTACTCGCACTGCATCGGGATGACCACACTGTCCGCGGCGGTCAGGGCGTTCACGGTCAGAAGAGAGAGGGACGGGGGGCAGTCGATGACGGCCAGATCCCACTCGTCTCCGCATTTTTCGAGAAAAGTCCGCATCCGCCTCTCGCGGTGCTGTTCCTCGAAAAGCTCGAACTCCGCCCCGGCCAGATCGAGTGTGGACGGTATGAGCGAAAGATTCCGGAACGCCGTTTTCACGGCGCATTCGCCGGGATCCGCCCCGTCGACCAGCGCGTCGTAGACGGTCCGGTCGATGGCGCGCTTCCGGATGCCGACGCCGCTCGTGGTATTGCCCTGCGGATCGGAATCCACCAGAAGCACGCGGAGGCCTTTTTCCGCGGCGCAGCTTGCGATATTGACGCAGGAGGTGGTCTTCCCGACTCCTCCCTTCTGGTTGGCGAACGCTATGGTGTACGGTCTCGGCATATCCGGCAGCCTTTCTTTCTGGATTGAACAGCTTTATTATATCGGCCGCCGGAGGAAAAGTCAACAGCATTTCATGAACGATTTTCACGGGGCGGAGAAAGTTTCCGGTTCTATTGTACCACAGAAATAGAAGTTTGTCAAGAGAAAACAAAGGCGCAGCCTTTGTGATCTCATTGAAATGCCCTGCGCGGGCGGCATGTTTTTTGAAAGGCGAAGCCTTTTAGTTCTTTCGCCCTGCGCGGGCGGCGGCACGGGGGACCAGCTCTGGCCGCAGGCCCCCTGTGCGGGCCCCTTGGCCCGATGGCATAAACCACAGCTCGCCCTTGCAGTCAAAATTGATTCGTCACCTCACGGCATCGCGCGGACTGGTGGAGTCAGCCGAAACATGCGAAAAAGTCCCTGCGGGACGTTTTTCGGTTCGCTCCGCGAACAGAGATCGAAACGCGCATATCATGGACGCGCGGACGTGAAGTGAAAAATGAAAGTGCGTCATCGCGCACATGAAGAGATTCAAACCCACATGCCACCCGAACCATACGATCGAAAATCGTTTGGGCTGTATCCATATTATCCGGCTTTACTTTATTCAGAACGGGACACGAAGAAATACAGCCCTCCAACCCATATCTGCGCGTTTCGATCGCGGCCGTGAGGCCGCAAAAATCCGTCGAAGACGGTTTTTGCGCATGT
>JAEEGF010499372.1_pt1 | contig 19706 bp, 16 predicted proteins | sample 9134171 | NCBI WGS metagenome assembly JAEEGF01 (sample SAMN16246542, study PRJNA631951) | gut metagenome | biome: gut microbiome; feature: rumen; material: AP-attached | host: Bos | place: Iran: Karaj | collected 2018-10
GAACAGCCCGTAGCTGCACAGTCTGCTGTGACAAGCAAGGGCGATAAGAAATTATTTGTTGCCGGTATCATCATAGGTGCACTGGTCATGGCCATAGTAATGGTCATGGTTGTCCTTGGGATAACCAGAAAATATACAAGAAAGTATATCGAAGAAGGCACATATATTTCGGGAAGTGATTCGGTTCTCGACGAAGCAACTGTTTTAAAGATCGAAGAGCTCCAGTCACTCATCGAGGATAAATCAATTTACGATATCGACAGAAGCGAGCTTCAGAAGGGCCTCATCGACGGATTCCTTGAAGGAACCGGAGACAAATATGCTCAGTACTATACTCAGGAAGAGATTCAGGAGCAGATGACCAGTTACAGCGGAAAGTTCTACGGAATCGGCGTGGTCATGGGACCTGATGACAACAAGAATGTTTACATTCACAAGGTATATGCTGATTCTCCTGCTGAAAGAGCAGGATTCCGTGAGGGAGATATCATCACCAAGGTTGAGGATCAGGACGTGACCGGTCTTTCTCTTGATGAGATCGTAGCAATGGTCCGCGGAGAAAAAGGTACCGCTGTTAATGTAACCGTATATCGTCAGTCAGACGGTCAGGAATATGTCCTTACTCCCATTAGAGATGAGATCAAGCAGATCGTTATTGAATATGAAATGCTTGAAGACACCATTGGTTATATCCACATTGAAGAGTGGTATGACACAACTGCAGAACAGTTTGAAGCTGCAAAGAAGGATCTTGAGAAGCAGGGAATGAAGAAAGGCCTTATCATTGACCTTAGATCAAATACCGGCGGACTGGTGGATGCATGTGTTGATGTTCTTGATGTTTGCTTACCCGAATCACCTGTTGTTTACATTGAAAACAACGAAGGCAGAAGAATAAGCTATAACGCAGATGATCCCGAAGAGATCAAGATCCCTATCGTTATCCTAACCAATGGATATACCGCGAGTGCGTCTGAGATCTTTACCGGTGCTATGAGAGATTACGGAAGAGCTGTTACTCTCGGAACCAAGACCTACGGAAAGGGTGTTGTTCAGTCATTCTTTTATCTGTATGATGACTCTGCCGTTAAATTTACTACTGAACAGTATTTCACACCCAATGGAACCGCACTTGACGGAAACGGTATCGAACCGGATATTTTGGTTGAACTTGACAGCGAGGCTTACTACGACAAGGAAAATCCCGTAGATAACCAGCTGGAGGAAGCAAAAAAATATATTAATGAGAATTATTAAGGGGTATGCATGAAATTATTTGAACTTCTCGAGGTGTTTGATGGAAACACCGCTATCACTGTCAACTGCGACGATGAGAATCCTTTTTATGAGCAGAGTGCCAAGGAGATCACAAAGGATCCTGATTTTAAAACCATCAGGAACAGACAGGTGCTTTCATTTGGAGTGGAACTCAGCGAGACGGATGATGAATCACCCGTGCTTTATATTGACCTTTAATGTTAAACGAAGTCCTTTGGGACTTCGTTTTTTCTTTAATTGGAAAATGTTGCACTCAGATTTAGCAATGAACGCGTAGTGATAGCTATATTTGAGTGATAATATGGATGGTGAGGTATTGGCACCTTGGATAGGCATCGAGTTTTAAGGTTTTACGAGGTTTTAAATGGTACTGGAAGAAACTAAAGGTTGTTACATTGGGGAAATCACAGGGGAGGTTTCGTTATTCGTCAGTCAGGGCGAAAAATCAGCTCTGTTCAAAACAGTGGTCATCGAAGGAGAGGGCGAGACAGTAGATATCGAGCCCATCGTTTACAAAGATAAGGTTGTGCTCTTTGACACAAAGGGACTCAGTCTTCGACTTGAGGGAAGACATAATAACAGAATGGTAGAGTTCCCGGTTCAGAGTATTTCAAAGGTGGTGCTTGAAAACGGCACCGCAGTTCATCGCTTAAGATCGGGACTCCTTGGTAATTACAAGAATTTCAGAGAGTTTAAGCGTTTCAGTCTCGGAGATACGGGAGCTATCAGGATAAATGTGAATGATATGCCGGTCAAGTGTATTGTTCATGATATTTCATATAGGGGAATGTGTGTTGGCATTAAGGGGCACAATTCCATTTCAATCCAGAAGGTTTTAAATCTTACTTTTGATCACAAAAGACAGCGTGTTGTTACTCATGTAAACGCTCAGGGAATTGTTGTAAGAAGCAGTTATGATTCCGACAGAGATGAGACGCTCTACGGAATTAAACTTGAGCGGGAGAATCCTGCTGTTACCCAGGTGGTCAATGATGTGCAGCGTGAAGAACTAATTAAGCTCAGGCATGCCAGATAAGAGAAGAATGGGTTACAGGTCTGAAGGGCACAAATATTACAGGTGATAGGTATGGACAAAGAATTAATACAGAAAAAGGCAAAAAAGCAGATCATGGTTCTTCTCATTGTCAGAATATGTCTTTGGGCTGTTGCTCTTGGCTTTACAGTTAATTGGATGGTTTATTCCTTTAAATTATACAATGACGGAATAGTTCTGCCTGAGGAATATTCTCCTCTTTTAAGGCCTGTACTCTATAGAGGCATACTCGTTGCTGTGGCGGCTATAGCAATAAGCTTTGCGCTTCACGGTTTGGCAAATAAGATCAAAAAGAATGCGGGAATGAATTTCTGATATTCTTTTTGGAATATGCGTGATATACAAATGGATTTGATCAGAATTAACGACAGAATAAGCTATATAGAAACCACGGCTGATCCTCTGTGCGCCGATATCGGAATAATAAAGGCAGGAGATGAGACGTGGCTTTTTGATGTGGGAAACGGGGAGAAAAACGTTGCCGACTTAAAAGACGATTACAATATCGTCTTGTCCCATTTCCATGCAGACCATGTGGGCAACCTTGATAAGGTTTCTGCCAAATCCTTATATGTTTCCAATGAGACTTTTAAACATGTTGGCAGAGGAACCATCGTCAGGGAAGATGTAACCGTTGGAGATATACATATTTTCCCGCTTCCATCCAGTCATGTAAAAGGCGGGTTGGGACTTGAAGTGGATGAAACCTATGCCTTTGTTGGTGATGGGCTATATTCAAAGGTAAAGGACGGATTTTATATCTACAATTCCCAGATGGTTAAAGAAGAGATAGATGTTCTTGAAAAGCTTAAAGCTCCCTTCCTTCTTGTAAGCCATTTAAAGGGCTTGGTCAGGGAAAAGGCAGACGCTATAGAGGAACTGAAAAAGATTTACAGTTTCAGGGATAAGAACTCTTCGGAGATACGTATTCCGATGGTTTAAGAAGCTGATAACCAATGGTTTTGCTTTCTTATTAGGGAGGTATGGGTATGAGTATCAACAAAGTTGGAACAATGTCATTTATAGCTCTGGGACTTGGCTTTGTGCTGAGCATTGCAGTACCCCTTGCGCTGGCACTTGTCTGGAAGTTTAAGAAAAAGGAGAGGTTTACCACTGTCCTTATCGGCGCAGCGACATTTCTTTTGTTTGCGATCATATTGGAGAAGCCGATTCAGAATGTGCTGATAATTCCTTCCGCATTTGGCCTCCCGGAGCACGCGCTTTCAAAGTTTGTCAGTGCAAGACCTGTTCTTTGGGGAATCTTGGTGGGATTTTTCCCGGGACTGTTCGAAGAAACCGGTAGATTTGTTGCGTTTAAGACAATTCTTAGAAAGCGTACAAACAGAGAGACGGGCGTGTCCCACGGAATCGGTCATGGCGGTTTTGAAGTTGTTTTTATTCTGGGAGTTACTTTCATAGAATACATTATTTACGGGGTAATGATTAATACCGGCCTTATAGATACTGTTATTTCACAGGTATCGGCACAGGCACCCGGACAGCTTGCAACTGTATATGAGCAGTTAAACGGTATTGCGGCTTTTGGATTCGTAGAGCTGGGCCTTATGATATTCGAAAGAATATTTGCTGTGCTTTATCATGTCGGTGCATCAATGCTCGTTTTCTATGCTGCTAGGGACAAGGATAAACTATGGTTATATCCATTGGCTATTATTGTTCATACAATACTTGACGGATTTTTGGGACTTCAGATGGCGGGAGTATTCACCGTTTCCACAGCAGTGACAGAGGGAGTTGTAGTTATATGCGGCCTTGCCGTATTCCTTTGTGCATACTTCCTGTTCTATAAAAAAGACAGGAATCGAAGTGTGTAATTCTAATGTGACTGGGTCCTCGGCTAGCGTTAGCTATGGCGAGGTCTTTAATGGGGGGACGCACCCTTTGCCACACTTTTTAATGTACACGTATAATAATTATTTCTCTAAGGCCTTATAAGTAAATGCTGCGATTGTTGCACCAACAAGAGGTCCTACGATAAATACCCAAACAACTGAAAGTGGCTCGAGGTTTCCGTTGATTGCTGCTACAAGTGCGGGTCCAAAGCTACGAGCAGGGTTGACGCTGGTACCGGTAAGACCTATTCCGAGGATATGTACAACAGTAAGTGTAAGTCCGATAACAAGGCCTCCGAATGAACCATGCTTAGCCTTGGAAGAAGTAACTCCAAGGATAGCCATTACGAAAATGAATGTAAGAACGATTTCAACAATAAGTCCTGCCACAACATTTCCGTTAACTCCGCCAAGTCCGTTGGTTCCGTATCCACCGGTCATATCCGTTACTTTACCAAGATCAAATATAAGTGCAAGAAGTCCGGATCCTGCAAATGCTCCACAGCACTGAGCCACCAAATAAAGGAAAAATTCTTTAACGCTCATTCCGCCGCTGATAAGAACACCAAGTGATACGGCGGGGTTAATGTGACAACCCGAAATGTTTCCGATGCTGTAAGCCATAGCAACGATGGTAAGTCCAAATGCCAAAGCTGTAAGGATGTATCCACATCCGCTTCCGGAATCGCAGCCAACCAGCATTGCGGTTCCGCATCCCAGTACAACAAGTGTCATTGTTCCGATGAATTCTGCACAAAATTTCTTCATTTCTAAACCCTCTCTATAAATAATCTAGGCTGATAACAAGCCCAAGACAATTATACCACTTCAATCACCAATGGATAGTATTTTTAACAATATTTTATTCTTCATAATCTTAAAGGGGTGAGTCCCCTTGTCACATTTTTTTTGATATAGTATTCTGAAATAGTCGTTAATCGTTTGATTTATTAATTGATTTCAAAATAGGATTGAACAATGGAATTTAAACTTCATTCGGAATATAAGCCTACAGGCGATCAGCCTCAGGCCATAAAGGAACTTGTGGATGGTTTCAAAGCGGGTAACCAATTTGAAACCCTTCTTGGCGTTACGGGATCCGGAAAAACTTTTACAATGGCTAATGTTATACAGGCGCTGCAAAAACCGACGCTTATAATAAGCCACAACAAAACTCTGGCAGGACAGTTATATGGCGAGATGAAAGAATTCTTTCCGGAAAATGCCGTAGAGTATTTTGTATCCTACTACGATTATTACCAGCCCGAGGCCTATGTCCCGCAGTCAGACACCTATATTGCAAAGGACTCTTCCATTAACGATGAGATCGACAGATTGCGTCTTTCAGCAACCGCCTCTCTAACAGAAAGAAAGGATGTTATCGTCGTTGCTTCCGTATCCTGCATCTATGGTCTGGGTTCACCCAAGGAATTTAAGGCCATGAGCCTTTCGCTTAGAAGAGGCCAGCAAATAGACAGGGATGAAGTGGTACGAGGCCTTGTTAACATTCAGTACACAAGAAATGACCTTGACCTTTCACACAGTAATTTCAGGGTTCACGGAGATGTCCTTGAGGTTGCCCCCTCAACTTCATTTCACGGACCGGATTATATCATCAGGATCGAGTTCTTCGGAGACGAAATAGACAGGATCACGGAGATCGACGCCATAACGGGCAAGGCTTTGAGAAGCCCTGAGCATGTTGTTCTTTTCCCTGCGTCCCATTATGTTGTGGAGCCCGAGACCTTACAGCGAGCCTGTGACGGCATTGAAAAAGAATTGGAAGAGCGCATCAAGTATTTTAAGTCTGAGGATAGGCTTATAGAGGCTCAGCGCATTTCAGAGAGAACAAATTTTGATGTGGAGATGATAAGAGAGACCGGCTTCTGCTCGGGAATCGAGAACTACTCCCGCCATCTTTCAGGAGCGGCTCCCGGAGAACCGCCCAAGTGCCTTCTTGATTATTTTGACGAGGACTATTTGATCATCATCGACGAGTCCCACATGACCATTCCACAGATAAGAGCCATGTACGCCGGGGACCGCTCAAGAAAGACAACGCTTGTGGATTACGGATTCAGACTTCCCAGTGCTCTCGATAACAGACCTCTGAACTTCGATGAATTTGAGGACCGAATCAGTCAGATGCTTTTCGTATCTGCGACCCCTGCGAACTATGAGTCAGAGCATGAGCTTTTAAGAGCGGAGCAGGTGATCCGACCTACGGGACTTCTTGATCCGAAAGTGGATGTACGCCCTGTAGAAGGCCAGATAGACGACCTTTTGGGTGAGATCCGTAAGGAGACTAAGAACAAGCACAAAGTCCTTATAACAACCCTTACAAAGCGTATGGCAGAGGACTTAACGGAATATCTCCGTGAGGCGGGAGTCAGGGTGAAGTACATGCACTCCGATGTGGAGGCGCTTGAGAGATCCAAGATCATCCGTGATATGCGACTTGACGTATTTGATGTTCTTGTAGGAATCAACCTTTTGAGAGAGGGACTTGATATCCCCGAGATCACCCTTGTTGCAATCCTTGACGCGGACAAGGAAGGTTTCCTTAGGAGCGAGACCGCCCTTATCCAGACCATCGGACGTGCAGCCCGTAACTCCGAAGGCCATGTCATCATGTATGCGGATGTCATGACGGATTCCATGAAGAACGCTATTGACGAGACAAACAGAAGGCGCGAGATCCAGGAAAAATACAACGAGGAACATGGCATAACTCCCAAGACTATTGAGAAATCTGTCCGCGACCTTATCAGCATCTCCAAGGAGATCGCTAAGGAAGAGCGCAGATTTGAGAAGGATCCCGAGTCCATGAATCCTCAGGAGATCAAGAAACTTCTTGATAAGTTAGAGAAGCAGATGCGAAAGGCTGCGGCGGAACTTGACTTTGAAACTGCGGCAGAACTTCGTGACAAGATCATAGATCTTAGAAAAAACCTTGCAGATTAAGGTATTTAATGAGAAACATTCAGCAGGTCCCAAAGAAGGTAAACCTTGCTAAATGTTTCTTTTTTTTGTAAAATAGTAATGTTTGTGGACTTATATCCACTTATAAAGATTTAAGTAATTGTCGGAGGGATGAGAGATGTCTGATTATTTCATAGATATGCTTAGCGAAGAGGAGAAGAAAGTAATTTACTATGTTCCCACTTTCGCTGATTTTTTAAAGAAGGTTGAAAAGGATTTTGCAGATAAGCCTGCAACAACCGATGGCACTACCACCTACACCTTTAAAGAGCTTGTAAGCCGCGTTGCAAAGAGACGTGCAGTGCTTGCAGCAAACGGTGTTAAACCCGGAGATAAAGTTGGTGTTATGGCAAGAAACGATCTTGATGCCATGGAGTGGTTCCTTGCAATTCCTTCATACGGAGCTATCCTTACCATGCTCCCCGTTCAACTTGGAATTGAGCAGGTAACAGGCATTTCAATGAAGTTTGGTTTCTCCGCTTTTGTTGCTGCCGAGGAGTTTAAGCCCCTTACAGCAAACCTTACATGCAAGGTTATTTCTTCTACCGAGATCGCTGAAGAAGAAGCTCCTTACGGAGATGTTAAGAAAGAGTCTGTTGCTGCTATCTACTTTACAGGCGGAAGCACCGGAGCTCCCAAGGGAGTTATCCTTAATCACGGATCACTTATGCGCGGCGCATTAAACGGTACATACCAGCCCGGCGGAATCTTTAACCACAGAGTTATGGTTATCCTTCCCATGTCACATATCTTCGGATCTGTTATGGGATTCCTTTCAGTTCTTTACACCGGTTCAACAGTTATCGCATGCACCGATATGAGAGCAGCAGTAGGTCAGATCCCCGTGCTCCGTCCTACCTTCCTTGTTCTGGTTCCCGGACTTGTTGAAGTTATTCTCGGAATCGCAAAGATGAAGGGCAAGGGCTTCCTTGGAGATATGCAGAAGATGATCGTTGGTGCGGCTCCCGTACCTCCCAGGCTTATCAAAGATGCATCAGACCTTGGCATCAAGCTTTATCCCGGATACGGACTTACCGAGGGCGCAAACCTTACATCAGCAAATGTTGATATCGATACTAAACCCGAATCAATGGGTAAGATATATCCCGAGCAGGAATACAAGGTTGTTGACGGCGAGCTCTGGATCAAGGGCGACAATGTTATGATCGGATATGCCGGAAATCCCGAAGAGACCGCAAAGGTCATGGAAGACGGATGGCTTAAGACCGGAGACCTTGTTAGATTTGATGAAGACGGATTCCTTTATATCACAGGACGTATCAAGAATCTTATCATCTTATCCAATGGTGAGAACGTTTCACCCGAGGAACTTGAGGAGTACTTCTACAAGGATGCCCGCATCAAGGATTGCCTCGTCAGAGAGATGCAGGTTGGCGGAAACACCGTGATCGGAATTGAGATCCTTCCTTTGGATCAGGCTGTTGCCGGAATGAGCGATGAAGATGTTCAGAAGGCAATGGAAGAGGTTTGCGAAAGCGTAAACTCAAAGCTTCCCAGCTATATGAAGATCGCAAAGGTGGTCGTAAGAAAAGAAGATTTCCCTCGTACAGGCGCCATGAAGATCGACAGAATGAAAGTGAAATAGGAAAAAGTAAATGTCTAAAACCGGACTTATTCTTGAAGGAGGAGCCATTCGCGGTATTTTCACAGCGGGTGTCCTCGACTACCTGATTGACCATGATGTATATTTCCCCTACGTTGCCGGCGTATCCGTCGGTGTAAGCAACGCATCGGGATTTATATCAAGGCAATCCGGAAGATCCAAAAAAATACTTATGCATGAGAATACAAGAAGCTTCTACGGCCTTCCCAATATCCTCAGGACCGGTAAGGTGCTGGATCTTGATGAATGTATTTTCAAATATGCATATGAGAACTTCCCCTATGACTTTGAGACTTTCCATAAATCAGAGTCCATTTGGGAAGCTGTTGTGGCGAACTGCGAAACAGGAAAGGCAGAATATGTTTCTGATTTTCAGAGCGACGACGAAGCCCTTCAGTTTTGCAAGGCTTCATGTTCACTCCCTTTTATCTGCAAGCCCGTGAACATCAGAGGAAAGAAGTTCCTTGACGGTTCCCTTGCGGATTCCATTCCTTTTCAGAGAGCTCTTGACTGCGGCTGCGACAAGATCGTGCTGATCCTTACAAAAGCAGATCTTCATGAGGCTACCGACTACAAAAAACTTCGTTTTCTTGTAGACTTTTTCTATCGCAGAAAATATCCTCATTTGGCCGATACCATCCTTGGCCGTAAGGATCAGTACCTTCGCCAGATGGAAGAGATCGAGAAGATGGAAAAAGAAGGCCGTGCCATGATAATCAGACCTGATGAGACCACGGTTGCTCACTTTGAGAACAACAAAGAGAAGCTGGAAAAGTGTTATCAGGATGCATACAAATTAATGGAAAGACGTTTTGGCGAACTGAAAGCATTTATGGAGTCTTAGGTCTATGAATATTGTCACGACGGAAATTGAGAGAGATTTCAGAAGTTGGCTTAAGGGGCAGCTATACGGGGATGGGATGCGAGTTTTTACTGACAATGAGATCAGTGCGTATGCCTATGCCCTCCGTTCATCATGCGAAAAAGTAGAAGGGCTTCAGGTAAAGAATCTTTTTTACTACAGGACTGCATACGATCTTGAAAAAGAGATGGACTGGCTTAAGGGCGATACCGCTTATCAGGATATCGACAAGGCCGGCAACGGAACATTGAGTACTGCCGTTAAGCTTTACGGTTATTATCTTGAGAACGGCCCTGAGAGTACCGCTCCCGATGAGCATGCATTGTTTTATCTTTCAAATGCTGCAAGTGACATAGACAGAAGAGAAACTTCTCCCGTTGAGTTTTATTACCACGAGGTGCCCATGAAACCTGTACAGAGGGTTTATTACGGTGCGCCCGGAACGGGAAAGTCATATAGCGTAAGAAAACTTCTTTCTGCGGAGTACCCGGATGAAGCTGTTCTTCGCACACATATCAAAAGAGTAATCTTTCACCCCGCATATACCTACGGGGATTTTGTAGGCTGCATCAAACCGCTCATTTCAATGGAGAGACCGCTTGATTATGTATTTGTTGCGGGACCTTTTGCTGAGCTTTTGAAGGCAGCTTTTTTGAACCCTGAAGAAAAATATTTTCTTGTTATCGAAGAGATCAACAGAGGTAATGCTCCCGCCATTTTCGGAGATATTTTCCAGCTTCTTGACAGAGGCCCCGACGGAAAGTCCGAGTACTCTATCGTCAACAGAGACCTTGGAGCTTATTTTTCAAGGGATCCCTGGATGAAGAATATCTTCTATGACGGCATGGTTTGGCTACCTGCAAACTTTAACATCATAGCTACCATGAATACCGCGGATGACAATATCTTTGTCATGGACGGAGCTTTTAAGAGAAGATTTGAACTCACCTATGTGCCCATAGATTTTGATATTCTCCTTCCGGAGATGAAGGAGGAAAAAGATGTCTTTGCCGGTGGAAGATCTTTGACTGAAATCTTTTCCACTTCAGAGACTAACCACCGGTTAGCACAGCAGTTGGAGGAAAAGGGAAGGCTTAAGAGAAACTGGCCCACATTTGCGGCATTCGTCAACAACGCCATTGATGTTGAAAATGAGGAGGCTAAGAGAAACGGAAAGCCTCATGATGCCCTTATTGCAGAAAACAAAAAGATGGGTCCTTATTTCGTCAAGCCGGAAGAACTTGATGATCCAGACAAATTTTTCAACAAGGTGATCTTTTACCTTAAGCAGAATGTTTTTTATGACAGCCCCAGGCTGTTTACTGCTTCCTTTGAAGAACTTTATGAAAAGTACTGCTTAGGGGGCGCAGATATATTTGAACTACTTGTATAGACTAAACTGAAGTGAAATCAAAATGAAAAAGACAGAAGATAAAGTAACAAAAATGCTTCCGAGAAATACCATTAGGGTCATCGGAGCAAAGGAAAACAATTTAAAGAATTTGGACGTGGAGATCCCAAGAGACGCTCTTGTTGTTATGACCGGTGTATCCGGAAGCGGAAAATCTTCACTTGCTTTTGATACTATCTATGCTGAAGGACAGAGACGATATATGGAGTCTCTGTCTTCTTACGCAAGACAGTTTTTGGGACAGATGGAAAAACCCAATGTGGAGAACATTGAGGGACTTTCACCTGCTATTTCCATTGACCAGAAATCAACCAACCGTAACCCCAGATCAACTGTAGGAACAGTTACTGAGATCTATGATTATTTTAGGCTTTTATATGCAAGGATTGGTATTCCCCACTGCCCCAACTGCGGTAGGACCATTGAACGTCAGACTGTGGATCAGATGGTGGACCGTATCTTGGAACTCCCCGAGGGAACAAAGATCCAGGTTCTTTCTCCCGTTGTAAGAGGAAGAAAAGGACAGCATGAAAAGGTCATAGAGAGAGCGAGAAAGAGCGGTTATGCAAGAGTCCGCGTGGATGGTATTCAGTATGACCTTTCTGAGGATATTGCTCTCGAGAAGAACAATAAGCACAATATCGAGATCATTATCGACAGACTTGTTGTAAAGGAAGGCATTCAGTCAAGGCTTGCGGATTCAATCGAGAATGCTGTTAAGCTTGCAGACGGACTTTTGTTTGTTGATGTTATAGACGGAAATATGCTTACATTTTCAACCAGTTATGCCTGCCCCGATTGCGGAGTAAGCATTCCTGAGGTTGAGCCCAGAAGCTTTTCATTCAATAATCCTTTCGGTGCATGCCCTGTTTGCGCAGGACTTGGATATAAGATGGAATTTGATGCGGATCTCATGATCCCCAATCCTTCCCTTTCAATCAATGAGGGAGCAATAACCGTTCTGGGATGGATGTCTGCAAACACCAAAGGAAGCTTTACCAATGCGGTGCTCGAGGCCCTCTGCAAAGAGTTTAAGTTTGACCTTGATACTCCCTTTGAAGATTATCCCGACAAGATAAAAGATATCCTTATAAACGGCACCGATAAGGAAGTTAAGGTGCACTACACCGGCCAGAGAGGAACGGGAGTTTATCCCATTACCTTCGAAGGTCTTGTTAAAAATGTTGAGCGCAGATACAGAGAGACTTATTCAGAGAGCTCCAAGGCAGAGTATGAAGCATTCATGCGCATCACACCCTGCAGTGAGTGTGGCGGTAAGAGACTTAAGAAAGAATCTCTTGCTGTAACCGTTGGTGATAAGAACATTTATGACATTACAGCACTTTCCATTCTTGAACTTGATGAGTATTTAAAGAATCTTGAGCTTACCAAGCAGCAGGCTTTCATCGGCGAGAGGATCTTAAAAGAGATAAAAGCAAGAGTCGGATTCCTTATAAACGTTGGACTTGATTATCTGTCCTTAGCAAGAGCTACCGGTTCATTATCCGGAGGTGAAGCTCAGAGAATTAGGCTTGCAACTCAGATAGGCTCCGGCCTCGTTGGAGTCTGCTATATTCTTGATGAACCCTCAATAGGACTTCATCAAAGGGACAATGATAAGCTTCTTGATACGTTAAAGAAGCTCCGTGATCTTGGAAATACTCTTCTTGTTGTTGAGCATGATGAAGATACAATGCTGGCTGCGGATTACATTGTTGATATCGGTCCCGGTGCCGGTTCACACGGCGGAGAAGTAGTTGCTTGCGGTACCGCTGAAGAGATCATGAAGGTCCCTGAGTCCATCACAGGTCAGTACCTTTCCGGAAAGAAGAGGATCCCTGTTCCCGATAAGAGAAGAAAGCCCACGGGATGGCTTGAGGTAAAGGGAGCACAGGAAAACAATTTAAGAAATATAGATGTTAAATTCCCTCTCGGAGTATTTTGCTGCGTCACCGGTGTATCCGGAAGCGGTAAGTCATCTCTTGTAAACGAGATACTTTACAATGCTCTTGCGAGAAAACTTAACCGAGCTCATACAATTGCAGGAAAGCATAAAGAGATCATCGGAATGGAGAAACTTGATAAGGTTATCTGTATCGATCAGAGCCCTATCGGACGTACTCCCAGATCAAACCCCGCAACTTACACCGGGGCTTTTGATCTTATCAGAGATCTTTTTGCTTCAACCGTTGATGCAAAATCAAGAGGCTACAGCAAGGGAAGATTCTCCTTTAATGTTAAGGGCGGTAGATGCGAAGCCTGCAGCGGTGACGGTATCGTTAAGATCGAGATGCACTTTTTGCCTGATATTTATGTACCCTGTGAAGTCTGCGACGGAAAGAGATACAACCGCGAGACTCTGGAAGTTAAGTACAAGGGAAAGAGTATTTTTGATGTCCTTGATATGAGGGTAGAAGAGGCATTGACCTTCTTTGAAAATGTGCCTTCCATCAGAAATAAGATTCAGACCCTGTATGACGTTGGACTTGGATACATCAAACTGGGACAGCCTTCAACTGAGCTTTCAGGTGGTGAGGCGCAGCGTATCAAGCTTGCCACCGAACTTTCAAGAAGAAGTACCGGAAAGACTATTTACATCCTTGATGAGCCCACAACCGGACTTCATTTTGCGGATGTACACAAGTTGGTTGATATCCTTCATAGGCTTGCGGACGGCGGAAATTCGGTTGTTGTTATTGAGCATAATCTTGATGTCATCAAGTGCGCGGATTATATTATAGATATGGGACCCGAAGGAGGAAACAGGGGCGGTACGGTCATCGCTCAGGGAACTCCGGAACAGATCGTTAAGGTCAAGGAATCATATACCGGTCAGTATATTAAAAAGATGCTGGACAAAGATAAAAAATAAAAAGGTGGATCATGACACTTCAATTGCTTGTTTCGTGCGTAGGGCAGGATGTTCACGCACTTTGCCAAAAAATGAATATCGCAAGCGACGCGATCATCGTAAATCAAAAGGCTGAGCCTGCAGATGAAACATTTAATCATAACGGATTTCTCATCCATGCTCTTTCCATGAAGGAGAAGGGCGTTGGTCTTTCAAGGTCAACAGCTCTTATGAGAGCAACGGCTGATGTGGTCCTTTTTGCGGATGAAGATATCGTTTATGAGGAAGGGTACGAAAGCAGTGTTCTCAAAGCTTTTGAAGAGCATCCCGAGATCGATATGATCCTCTTTAATGTTAAGGTATGCGAAGAGAGAAGAACATACTGGACCGAAAGCGAGCACAGGGTTCATCACTTCAATTGCGGAAGGTATCCCGCATACAGCATTGCCGTAAGGACTAAGAAACTTCATGAGAAATGTCTTACCTATCACCTTTGGTTCGGAGGCGGCGCACCTTTTTCCTGCGGCGAGGATAGCCTGTTTTTAAATGAGGCATTGAAAAAGGGACTTAAGCTTTTGGCGGTTCCTGTTTGCATCGGAGAAGAGAAGCCCCGCGAGGACGGAAGTTCAACCTGGTTTACGGGATATGATGAGAAGTTCTTTTACGACAGAGGAGTTCTTTATCACTATCTCTATGGCGGGCTTGCTCCTTTGATGAGCTTCAGATGGCTTGCAAAAAACAAATCCTATATGTGCAAGACCGTTCCTTACAAAAAGGCTAAGGTCCTTATGAGATACGGGAGAAAAGAAAGACGCCCTTGGGAAGAACTTTCAAGGGAACTTGATCAATAAATATGTGAGGGAATTTATATGTGGGAAACACCTTATTCTCGTGAACCTGTAAATTACAGGTTGTTTTTCAAAATGTTTGTGAGAAAACTTTGGCTCATTCCTCTTGGGGCTTTTCTTGGAGCACTCATTATCGGAGGAGTGTACTGCCTTGTAAACTTTGGAATAAAAGACGGTTATAAATACCGCGCCAGAACCATCTATTACATTACCTATGCCGATGATGCGGAAGGCAAGGAACTTGACTATTACAATTATTTCACCTGGCAGGAACTGATCCATACGGATTATTTCACCGATGGTCTTTCGAAAAAACTTGACGGCATGTCAAAGGATGAGATAATAGCCGCTACCTATGCCACGGTTGAATCCGACTATCGCTATCTTTATACAAAGTCAACAAGCACGGATCCTGAGACTGCAGTTTCAATTGAAAAAGCAGTATCGGAACTCATGGTTGATTACGCAGACACCAGGAAAGAGATCGAATCCATTATTGTTGAGGACGTTGCAGATCTTGATGATGTAGAAGATATTTCACTCATTTTTGTTCAGAGAGCCCTGATCTTCGGCGCGATCATCGGAGTTATTGCTGTGATCTTGATCTATGTATTTTATTCCTGCGTTGATACTTCGGTTTATATCCCCGCTACCCTTGAAAAGAGATATAAGATCCCTTGCCTCGGAGCACCTTCCATGAAGGAATTTAAGGATAATTGCAAGTATTATTCCGAAGGAAAGAAAAAGATCGGATTTGTAACCATCGGTGATGGAGCACCAAAGGTTAATAATGGAGTCTTCGGTGATGCCGAAACTATTACCATCGATAACCCTCTTTCTACGGAGGGAGGATATGATCGCATCAGGGAGTGCGACGGAGTATTTGTACTTGTTAAGGCAGCAGGCCATAACGGACAGAAGGTAGAGAGACTCATTGAACAACTCTCAAGACAGGATATTAAAGTTACCGGCTTTATCTTAACCGGAGAGAACGAGAAACTAATCAAAAGCTATTACGGAAAATAGGACATGATCTATTATATTTTTTTGACGGCGGTATGTGTTGCACTTGCTTTTTTTGTGAATTGCTCATATCGCAGAAAATTAAATATTGTTTCCGGTGAGGCTGTTTGTACATCTGTGTCAACAAGGCAGGAGATGATAAACAGGGTGGTCTTGTTTTCCATATTTCTGATCCTTTTTCTTTTATCGGCTATGAGAGTGGGAATCGGAAACGACTATTGGACCTACAGATATGAGTTCATTGATATCAACAGAGCAGACACGAAGGTTTCTTACGAGATCGGATTCCAGACCTTTGTCAGGATCATGCAGTTTATTGTGGGAGTGGATAATTATATTCCCATCTTTGCAGTGATCTCATTTTTTACATGCCTGTTTTTTGTTAAGGGTCTGTTTGAAAACGCCGACTGCTTTGCATTCAGTTTGTTTCTGTTTATGGCAAACGGTTTTTATTTCATGAGCTTCAGCAATGTGAGATATTATTTTGTACTCGCACTTGTGATCTATTCCATGAAGTTTTTGTTTGAGAAGAAGTTTGTGCAGTTCTGTCTTGTTATAGTATTTGCGGCCTTCTTTCATATGACGGCGCTTTTGGCCATTCCCGCGTATTTTGTGGCGTATTATCTTAAGTGGTCAAAGAAGACGGTATGGCTTATTCCTACTGCATGTGCGGCTCTCGTTTTTGGAAGATATCCCATCAGAAAGCTTTTGTTTGTTTTTTATCCCTACTATGAGGGCGATCCACTTGATGTGACCAATTTCTCCTGGGTAAACATTGCAAAATGCGCCGCCATCCTTGTGCTGTGCCTTGTCTTTTACAAGAAGGCGATAAAGGGGGATGGGAAAGCGGAATTTTTCTTCAACCTTAACCTTTTCGCTCTGGTTTTATATTCCTGCGCCACATATGTACCGGAGCTAAGCAGAGTATGTTATTACCTCATTGTCTCCCAGGTTTTCCTTATTCCCATGGTGGTACTTAAGATTGAGTCGAAGTTGTGGAGGAGGCTGATCCTTGCGGGAATTGTCATGGCATACTGCGGTTACTTTATCAAGTTCCTTATACAGGGATATGATCCGGTTATTCAGATATTGCCCTATTTTTCCTGGGCATTTACATAAAAAATAAAAAAAGGGCTAAACCCGTACAAATATTTGCCGATATATGTATCGGAGGGCGAAGTATACCCTCTGATACAAAAGGATTTGTATCGGTTTTTCGGCACGGACGCATTCTGACCAAGGTCAAAGTGCGTTTTTTTTATTTTTCCTCTATGAAAAGAGACGGGTTTAGATTATAATTATTAGATGCGGGCCTAGGCCTTCGCGAACTATAAAGTAATTTTAAACTCAAGGGGAAATGAAAATGCAGGCAACAGACATTGGAATTGATTTGGGAACCGCGAGTATTCTCGTATATATCAAAGGCAGAGGAGTTGTATTAAAGGAGCCCTCAGTTGTGGCTCTTGACAAGACAACCAACAAGATCAAAGCCATCGGAGAAGATGCGAGACTGATGCTCGGACGTACTCCCGGAAATATCGAAGCAGTTCGTCCCATTAAGGACGGAGTTATTTCGGACTATGACGCTACCGAGAAAATGCTTAAATACTTCTTACAGAAGGCAGTGGGACACAGATTCTTTAAGCGTCCCCGTATCGCGGTCTGCGTACCCAGCCGTGTAACCGAAGTTGAGAAAAAGGCAGTAGAGGATGCTACTTACCAGGCAGGCGCACGTGAGGTTATCATCATTGAGGAACCCATCGCTGCAGCTATCGGAGCAGGCATCGATATCGGAAAGCCTTGCGGAAATATGATCGTTGATATCGGCGGCGGTACTACAGACGTTGCAGTTATCTCTCTTGGCGGAACCGTTGAGAGTACTTCCATCAAATACGCAGGTAACTCTTTCGATACAGCCATCATCAACCACATGAAGAACAAGCATAAGCTTGTAATCGGTGAAAGAACAGCCGAGGAAGTTAAGATCAGAGTAGGTTGCTGCTTTAATCCCAACAAGGATGAGGTTATGGATGTAAGCGGACGAAGCACATCCACCAGCCGTTACGGACTTCCCACCACCGTACAGGTTACTTCCGAAGAGACCATGGAGGCACTTAAGGAGCCTACATCAAAGATCGTAGAAGCAATCAAGAGCGTGCTTGAGGTTACACCTCCCGAGCTCGCTGCAGATATTAAGGACAGAGGAATCGTGCTTACAGGAGGCGGAAGCCTTCTCCACGGACTCGAAGAACTCATCAGCGATGCTACCGGCATCACCACAATGACAGCGGAAGATCCCATGACCGCCGTTGCCATCGGAACCGGAAAGTACGTTGAGTTCATCGCAAGTTACAGAGGTTAGTTATTCATCCGTTAAGCGCGATAATGTCAAGAGGATAGACTATGGTAAAGGGTTTATATACAGCATACACAGGTATGCTCAATGAACAGCATAGGATGGATGTTCTCTCCAACAACATGGCTAACGTTACAACCGTTGGTTTTAAGAAAGAGGGAACAACAAGCCAATCCTTTGACGATGTGCTTGCGGTAAAGATCAAGGACTCAACCGTTGGTTACAACAATGTGCAGAGGGAAGGCCTGATGCAGCCCGGCGTTAAGATCGGTGAGAACTATATCGACTGGTCGGAGGGCTCCTTCAGGGTTACGGACAATACCTATGATATCGCCATCGGCGGCGAAGGTTTTTTCGCATTGGAATTTACCAATAAAGCCGGCGAGACCAAGACCATGTACACGAGAAACGGAGAGTTCAAGCTTAACACCGACGGTTATCTCGTTAACTGTGACGGAGATTATGTTCTGGATTCAAACAGCCAGAGGATCAAGATCGACACCACAAAGGACACTGTTATAGATAAGAACGGTAACATTTTCCAGGATGGCACTTATGCAGCCACAATCGGACTTGTGGATTTTGAAGATTATAATTATCTTGCCCGTTACGGCGAGAATTATTACACTCCCGTTGAAGGAGCAAAGACCACTAACGCCACCGGAAAGATGTACAGCGGATATCTGGAGACAGCCAATGTTTCTGTTGTACAGGAAATGGTCAATCTTATTTCCATCTCAAGGCAGTATGAGAGTAATCAGAAGATAATCCAGACAATGGATCATACTCTTGAGATCGCAGCAAACCAGATCGGTAAAGTATAAATTTGATCTTTAAGACAAAGAGGTAACAGGTATGGTTAGAAGCTTATGGACCGGCGCGACAGGAATGATCGCCCAGCAGACAAATCTTGATACCATCGCTAACAATCTTGCGAATGTAAATACAACAGGCTACAAGACTCAGTCAAATGAGTTCAAGAGTCTTTTATATCAGACGATCCAGACTGAGACCACTTCGGCAAACGGTGAGACAAAGCCCACCAGCGCTCAGGTGGGACTGGGCGTAAGAAACTCAGCTATCAATACAATATTTAAACAGGGCGCGCTTCTTGCTTCGGAAAGTGATACGGATTTTGCTATTGACGGTAAAGGCTTCTTCGCTGTAAGAGGTGAGGACGGAAATACCTATTACACACGTAACGGTAAATTACAGTGGAGCCTCGGAACCGGCGGAAATATGCTCTGCGATTCTCAGGGACTTCCTGTTATGGACACAACCGGAAAGGCCATTATCCTTGGGGAGCAGTATGTGCTCAGTAACGTGAGTGTAGATAAGGATGGAAACATCCTTTACCCCGATGCCAATAACAACCCTCAGAAGATCGGTATTCAGATGGGTGTTTTCCAGTTTAACAATCCCGGCGGACTCAAGAAGGAGGGCGACAGCCTCTACAGCCAGACCGCAGCCAGCGGCCAGCCTTTAAACGAAGCTACCAATACCAACCTTCCCAAGAGTAAGATCATTCAGGGATACCTTGAGGGATCAAACGTTAACGTAGCCG
>JAEEGF011853632.1_pt1 | contig 19706 bp, 16 predicted proteins | sample 9134171 | NCBI WGS metagenome assembly JAEEGF01 (sample SAMN16246542, study PRJNA631951) | gut metagenome | biome: gut microbiome; feature: rumen; material: AP-attached | host: Bos | place: Iran: Karaj | collected 2018-10
GTAAGATTGAATTACTTAGCTTTTTTAATTTTTACAGTGCATACAGCCGGAAGCAAGGAGAAGGAATGAAAATGTCAAGAGATGGCCGACAAAAATTTCAATCAGGATGACGCAAGAGAATTTGGAGATAGGAGCAACTGCACCCCAAAATCTTTGAAACTTTTTCGAGCCAAGTAGGGACTACGACCCTTGCAGCATGACGCTTGCCCGACCTTTGCAATGGAAAAATAGAAAGCGCGAGTAGGAAATCACAGAACAGACAAAGTGGTACGGCGTGGAATAGAAGATGAAATAGCAGGCAAAGCTACGCCAACAAGCAAGCAGCCCAAATCTCTGTTATGAGCAGGGTAGAAGAGAGGAGAAAGAATACGATATAGAAGCCGTTCTCAGCAGCAAAGGTGAAAAGCCTCGCGGTATGGTGGACTAATACCGCAGCATCAAATGCCAATTATGAGCGGCAAACAATAGCAAGCAAGACAACCTCAATCAAAGGGGATGTTCACAAAAGTCAATGAATGGGCGGTGTCAGGCGGTAACCGGACGAGAGGCAGCCACTAAGGGTAGCGTATCTCCAAACCAGACAAAAATGGCGTCTCAGACGGGAGGAGTGACATCGTCTGAACCCGAAGACAAGCAGAATGGCACAGCTCCTCTGCAAAACGCCAAATAGATGAATAGAAAACACGAATTTAGGAGCCTTGTTATCTTATCAGATCATAGTACATATGTACGGATGCATCAGTTGCAAAGGCTTCTGCCCAATCTTTGAAGTCGTATTCGAGTTTACTATTTTTGTCATAGTAAGGTGACTCCCATAAATCTTCCAAAGAAGAATACACATCATCAGGTGACCCATAGAAATCTGCCAGTTCCTTACCATATTCTTCTATGAGCAAATCCCTCCAGTTGCAATGTTCACATCCAGGATTATCTCGAAGAATCTCAAAAGCATGGAGTTTTATTTCATCCAACTCGTTTTTATCTTCCTCTTCAAGCTTTCTTGTTGCTTCTAAACACAACAAGAATTTTCTCCTGGCAATTTCAACTTTATCCAGGTGAGGTTTTTTATTGATAAGTATTGGCTTAGGAATTGTACCGCTTTTATCTTCAAATGGAGCGGAGTACCAAAGCTCGAAATCTTCAGAAAGCTTTTCCCTTAATTTATATGCCAGTTCAAGGCCTCTTCTATGATAATCAACCCAATCTTTCTCATAAGTTTCTCCTTTTTCAGATGCTATTACAATAGGTTCTATTTCTTTTTGCCAGCTTATTAGTTCGGGCATTTTTATAGGCTTGCCCTGGTTGTCATATAAATCATCAAGAGAAGACCATGCGGTCCCCTCCTCATCATACATGATAGCATCATAGTCAGGTTCAATCCTAATGACATGCTTCGCATGATTATTTCCTCCTTTTTCTTCTAACTTTTGTGTCATATCTCTATTATCTAATATTTTCTATATCTTATATTAAAGCTCCGAGCTGAAGGCACTTCTGGGTGGACACGATTTCCACCAATATCCAACTGCCCGGAGCTGAAACCTTATCGCTTCAAACCGCAGCGTTACAGCATCACGGACGATTGGTTTCTGTTTATCAGTAACTACTAGGCGAGAGTTAGAGCCTCAGATCTCGTAGTACCCCTCAACTGCAGATTGAGGTAACACTCCCTTGTGAGCACGAGCCAACCGAGGATATCAATGATGCTGCAGTCATCACTCTGATGTCGCAAAGGTACGGCATTTAATATATCTCTTCCAAACTTTTTGGCTTTGCAAGGCTTGCAGAGACATATTATTTGGAGGATAAACCAAAATTATAGACCTTTGCATCAAAAAAATGAGATATGGGAACAACAAGGCTTCACTTAGCCATAGCTGAGTTAAACAAAACAAAAAAGAGAATAGAGAGACTCATACTGGTCGAACAAAGAACGAATGACTTTCTTTGTCGTTCATCAGACAATTGTTGGGAATATCCTAATGCAGAAGAGAAATACGAAAAATATTTAGATTCCATTTCTCTTTCCGACGATAGGAAGGCAAAGTTGGAACGAGCAAAAGAAGGTGTGGCTAATGCTTTGAAAGAACTTTACTCTCTTTAAGCATTCCCAAGTTACTCATTATCCCAGTCCACCAATTCTCTAGGCAAAGAGATTTTCTTAGCCATACCTCTAGCTCCTGTGACGAAGTAGTTTCGGGCAAGGTTTTCATTGAATTGGCTGATAAAGGCCTCTCTGATGCGAGCACATTTCTCATTTATAGAATTGCTGCAGGGATTCGTAACATCTATAATGCTCTCTTTCACTTTTTCTTTATCAGCAGTAGGTTTTAATTTGGTATATATTGCCGTTAATTCTTCTTGGTAGTCAGGCAGACATTTGAAAACTATTCCTTCTGGATGTTTCAAGAATAGCAAGAACACAGCCTTAGGGAGAGGAGTCATTAGGATTTCTCTATTGCCATAGTCAGGAAGGAAAATACGGAATTCTTCGGTGATTTTCAAACGGCTCAGTTTTTCTTTCCCATCAATGAATTGTTGAAGCATGTATCTTGTAAATCCCCTTTTTTCTAATTTCTGTATAAGGAAATAGATATCAGTTGCTATGTCCAAAGCATCTTTATCGAATTTAAGGTCTGCATTATAAGAGCCATATTGCTCTTCTTCATCACCGACACGATGAAGGATGCGGTTTTCATTGCTCAAATTATATATATCTTCCAGCCTCAAAAAGAAGATGTCCTCCAGAGTAGGAAACCCATTCTGGTCAGTTATGGAGAAGCCATCAAATATCACCTCTTCTTCTTTAAGCCTATCGTCATTGTCATCATATTTGAGGAATAATAACGATGGCGGAATAAACTCTTTATTTTCAGGATGAGCCATGAAGTGTAGAAGATAGTCACTATATATAATGCCATCTCCTTCCTTGACACTTGCGTATGGCGCATTATAAAAAGCTACGTCTGTTGCACGGACTTCCTTTGCCAAATTAGGAAGATAGCAAAATTCCAGCCCTATAAAGAAGCACTTTCTCTGAATGCGTTCATAGTTATTCAAGATGAAAGTATTTACGGTTTTATCATATTCACTTTCAACGTAAATGACCTGCCTCCTGTTAGGTACAAAAGGAAGGTTCTTCAGAGCTAATTTGAACTTCATAGCTACAAAATTACATTATTTTGGCATAAAGATACGAATTCTTTATGAGTTGCAAGCCTTGCAGACCAGAATTTTAAGGTATTTATAGAATACTTTTATACCTTTGCGTAAAAATAAAAGAATAACATGTCACAAGAAGAAGATTTTATAAGAGTAGCACGACGCTATATTGAAGAGATAGATGTCATCGCTAATACAAGTAAACGGGACTTATCACAAGTTTTATCCATCCTAAATTGTTTAAGAATCAGCGAAGGCTGGAAATTAGGGGTTCGATTTGCAGAATTTGAAGACTATGGTGATAAGTCCTGGTTCTATTGCTATCAAGGTGAAACAGATACTTATGCAGAGGATTACCGAAACTATGTAGAAACAGGTAATACAAGTGGAATGAACTATTTTTTCCAGTGTGAGAATTTTGACCCTATCTTTGAGATTTTCCAGCACATAAATGTAGAAAAATCCCCGATGGGAGCATGGCAAGCATATCTATTGAGTGAAGCCACGGCTCTGCTTCCATGTATTTGGCATGGAGCGTACGGTTCTCGTAAGTTCATATTCAGCAAAGAAGATATAACTTCTTGGCTTTTCTTGAAAGATGTGAAGCGTAACGATGTAGATGACAATTTTGCTCCACAGATTTCAATGGATGGTGATGTAGCCACAATCTCATGTTATTATTTGAATACTTTCAGGGGCTTATTTTACGATAAAGCCACTCTTGTTTTCTCTGGCAGTAAAGTTTCTTTCTCAAAAAATCGCATTGACAAACTCATATACAAATCACGATGTGAATTGACATTATAGATATCATGCTCCAGTTATTGTAAGCATATATATATAAAGAAAATGACGAAGATGATAACAGTAATGACTAATGCCCATTTGCTATTTTCATCATCGTCGTTATTACCTCCGGATGAGCTTCCTCCTTTGTTGAACAACTGGTCGAAGGCTATAAAATCCCAAAGTGGATTTCCTGTCATATCTTATGTTCTTTATTATATAATACAATCGCGTCGCGCATGATGTCTTCGTGATCGAAAGCCAAAGGAGGCAGCGCATCGATGGGGAACCACTCAGCTTTTGCTGCATCGTCCTGACCACAAACCTCTGCAGGGGCATCGATGGTGGCAAGATAAGCAACAGTAATAGTGCGCCCCCGAGGATCGCGGTCCACTTTCGAGTAAGCGCCTATCTGATAAATGGAAGAAACCTTCAGGCCAGTTTCTTCCTCCAGCTCCCGGATAGCACATTGTTCTGCTGTCTCATCCATGTTCATAAAGCCACCAGGGAATGCCCATCGTCCCTTGAACGGGTCGAAGCCTCGTTCAACGAGCAGAACATGAGGCATGGCTTCCTTAGTCATCACCACACAGTCAGCGGTAACAGCAGGCCTTGGGTATTTATAAGTGTATTCCATCATTAAGATAATTACCAATTGTCAATAGCTTTTAGCTGTGTTTATCTACCATATTTAGCTATATCTTCTTTTTCCTTTTCTTTCGCTAATTTAATAAAACGCTTCCATGTGTGTTTGATAGAGTCTGGATCGTTCCAAGACTTATAAAAATGGCACAGTGGAGCTTCTATCAAATCATCCCCCCAGAATAGTATTCCGGCCTCGTAGTTTCTTCTTCCACTTGCCCTTTTCCCAATAGCTGCTCCGGTAATGTTTGCCGAACCAATGTATGCGTATTCATCATCAAAGATGAAAATCTTCATATGGTTATGCCTATTGTATCTTAATTCAAAAAGTGGATTCTCCAGAAGCTGAGGACAATTCTTTTTGGTGTTATTGTAGAAATCAAGCGGATTCATGCATACCACTTGTACATGAACTCCGCGTTCTACAAGGGATATGAAGAAATCCCATGGTCGAATTGGCTCTTTGGAATCTTCTTCATCAACATAGATGTTGAAATTTTTAAGATTAGCAGTAGCAATCTTCAAGCTATGTTTCACCTCTGTCATTCTTTTGAAGACCCGAGTGTAATGTTCTTTATCAGCCACATAGTAGAAACCTTCCTCGTTTTCATTATCCTCAATTGGCTCATCAAAAAGTTCTTCATTCAACTCCTCTTCTGGTTCCTCAACGAAGGCAGGTGTTTCGTCCTGAATCAATCCTAATTCAGATAAATCTTCTAAAGAAACGCGCCATCCACTTTTAGGAGCCTTGTGAGCTGGAAGTTCTCCGTTGTGAATCAGGGCGTATATCTCCTGAGTTGATAGACCTGTTAGTCGGACAGCGTCCTTTGTGCTTATGTATTTATGGATGGACATAATATTAAATAAAGTTCATCTATTAAATGCCATCATACAATTTGTTTTCAGTGAAAGAATACCAGCGGAACCATACTGGTATATTGTATTTCTTACGAAGGTGCTGAATGTACAGCTTATCTTGTTCATCTGCGGACTCTGGCCCGACAATGAAAAGTTTATTTGCCCTATCCTCATTAGGATAATGTGCATACTCAAGGATCTGTCCTATTGCCTCGCGAATACATCTTTTAGCAGAGACAGTCTTTATTTCGAAGAAATGCCATGCTTTTTCACTTTTAGAAAAGCCCTTGATATCAACTCTTTCTTTTCCGCTATCATTTGTAGAAGTTTCTAATTGCAAGTCAGTGTACTGGTTTTTGAGTAAATTAGCAACAGCGTTTTGAATTTTTTTATGCAAGGGATCAATTTGAATTTTTCCACCTTTGAGAACTCGGTCAAATATACTTGTATCCAACATTTTGACAGAGCCATCCTTGTTTTTCTCAAATTCCAAATCTCCCTTTTTCTCCATCAAATTATATCTGTGCCATACACTTTCCGGCTTTAAAAGTGGCTGGTTAGAATAATGTAATTCTGCTTCTTCAAACTTAAATTTGACGTTGAACATCATAGATGGCTTAAGGTCACTGACAATTCCTCCGGCATAAATGATATCTTGCCTCATTTCGTCAAGCCAGCCATTCATTTTATAATGATTATAAACTTTTTTACTCTCTTCGACAGAAACACCTATTGCATTTTTCAGGCAACCTAGATATACACGATGTTTCTCTGGGCTAATAGTGAAAATATGGATATCGTAAACCTTACCATGGTGTAAGTTGCTTTTCACGTTCAAAGGCTCTAAAAAACCATAATGATAACCGTCAGGCATTATCTTTGAATCGTCTAGCAACCATTCCTCATGGCCAAATCCTTTTTCTTTTTCATAGGATTTACTAGCCTTGGATTTTCCTTCTTTCCCTGAAGGACGCCTCCATTCATTCGTATTCCAACAAAGCCGAGCGATTTTTTCCATTTTAATTATCCTTTTCTAAAGTTTCATTATTTAATGAAATTTAACGGCAATCATCTGATAAACTCAAAGTAAAAATGATTGGAGAATTGATAATCCTTATTTAGAGTAGGATTATTGTAAAGGAATGATTGTTGATAAATTTCTCTTGCAATATCTGTCTGGGACGCCAAGTGTTTTATTTGATAAACACTCGTGCGTGGTCGTGTTATGAAACCTGCCTCTATAAGCATAGGTAGAATACAATACAGACCATTAGATAATGAACGATTGGTGCCGTATGTGGCAGACAACTTAGATGTAAGCAATGTAGTGGCCACCTCTTTTTGTGCGTGGAAATATCGACCGAGAACTGTAGTCACATCATAGCAGAACGGGTAAACAGCATTTACCATAGCTATGCAAATTAATCCTTTGTCCTCAGGAAACTTCAGGGCAGACAAGACTTTGCTCTTGTTCTCCATCAGGAATGGCATCAACGTATTGTTTTTAGTCAATCGGTTGATGATATTCACTGTTTTTTTTATTCTATTCTCTCCATTGTATTCCATACGAGCCAATTCGGCAGCATAGTCATTGTCGTAGCTGCCATTCAGAACGGCTTTAATAGCCAGTTCAATTGCCTCAATAGGTATCCTCTGGTTTATTCCAATTGTTGCTTCCATTACATTTGTTTCTTTAATGTTGCTAACGGTACCAGCATTTCCAACACATGACATCCACCGTGAGAAATGCAATCTGATGTGCCAAAGCAATTGTCATTTCTCCACACAATGCTATCGCCTGAGATTAGCCATTGATTAGAAACATCTTTGTGCGAATCAATGAAATCATGCTGTGTAGCAAGATTGTTGAAAATCAGATGCCGCTGTCCCCGGCTTCCAGTCTCATAAAGAGCTGCCTTTTCCTTTGGTGTCAAATTACCCCAGTGTTTTGATGGAACTCCACCATGGTCAGCGGTAAGAATGATTTCGAAGCCTTTATCTATAATAACCTTCAGCGTTTTAACAAAATTCTTTGCCCATTCTTCAGTGTCATTGTAGAGCTGCTTCATTGAGTGAGCGCTATGCATATCGTCATCCATTGTCATAGTGACGTAAGCGAGGCGTTCTACTTCCTGGGGGATGTCTTCTAACTTCTCATAAAAATATCTTACATGAAAATTTTCGTAGTTCCTGGAACACCAATAATCATACCATAATTTTTTCTCGTTAGGAGGGCTTTGGATATAATCTCTTTCTGGTGCAGCACCTCTAAAAATAGCTTGTCTTGATTGTTGTGTAACACTCGGAATCCAGGCGTGGCAGACGTTATTTTTAGCTATGATGCCTTCATCGTCAAAATACTTTTCTAAAATAGTATATTGCCAATAAGACAAGCCATCCACGACCACCAAAGCCACCTTTGAACCAATCGAATAGGAACGTTCGATATGGGCCATTATCTTATGAACAACCCTAGGACCAGTAGCTGTTATCAGCTGTCTAAACACAGCATCAATATGTTGCTGAAAGGATTGGTTGATATAAGCCATTTCTGGCTCAATATCCTTATATTTATCTTGCTTGACAGCTTTAACGACAAGCCTAGACACTTGTTCTATTGTTTTGAGAGGCTGTTGCCAGTCCAAAACAACACTCATTAGGTTTTGCTTGACTATTGAAATGTCTTCTCCATCTTTACCATACAAAGATTCAGCGGCTTCCATAACAGAAGTAGTTTTCTGGCGGTCCAATAGAGCTACCGACTTATTCTCAAAAAGATGCGCCATCATTTGATAGGTAATCTTATTGAGGTCAATAGCCTGCTGACTGTAGGTAAGTAACAAATCACGTGTCTTGAAAGTGGTGATAAAAGCTTGATTGTATATGTCTGTCACCAACTTTGAAGTATCATCCATCAGCACCACGAAGCGTTCATCAGGATTGTCCTTGAAATCGAGTTCAAACCAAACGCGCAGTTCCAATTGGCTGAAGCAAAGGACGGTAATATCTGCCTGTTGTTTCAAGGCACAGATTGTGTCTTCCCGGCTCAAAAAGCCGTCGGGATTAGAAATAACACTTAGCCTTTTATAAGGGCGTGTGATTTCTTTAACAATACATTCAAGCAGGCTATCCATCAATTCTAACTTTAATTATATTCTTCACGTCAGGCACAATGCTTTGGGAACTCCTCATATTATCCAGCCATTGCTGTTTCTCTTCGCTAATCTTGCGTATTCTGCTTGTGCGGATATTCATGATACCTATCCTCTCTGCACGTTGCTTTTGGAAGTCCAATGCTTTAAGACGGGAATCAGACTTCTTTTGAAGATTTTGAAGGATTTCAACTTCCATTCTGTGGAATACCTCATAGAGCAGCTTCATATCCGATTCGTTATCTGCCGGCAATTCCACATCTCCTGCATATGAATAAGCATCAGCAGATTCTACTAACTTATTCCATATCTGATTAGCATATGCAGCGTAATTCTTACCATTGTCGGCTGTAAACAGAGCCACATATGTTACTTTGCTCTCTGCAGGATTCTTAGCAGATACACGCCATAAGCTAAAAACACCAGGCGTAGCCTTCCCCCCAGCTGAATGAACAACAGGCATAGTTTGCTGCGATTCGCTATCAATGCGATCAAGCATACGGCACACAAGTTCATGCTGAAGAGTTATCTGTTCTGCAGATGGGTTTTCTAAAGCATGTTCGGCATCGAAAACAGCATTTATCTTCATTCCGTCGTATTGATAGGACGAGACGCCCAATAAGGATTTCTCAACCTTCCCACCACGACTAATTGCGTAGATGTCCATTAGCTGCTCCAACCATACAGGAAGAGGACTATATTTCACTTCGGCAGCCAATTTATTGTCAATCTCCTCTTTGCTGATAGATGGAAGAATACCTTCTGTCGCTTTATATTCGTTGAGTTTCTTCTTGATATCCGAGAGCCAGCTATCACCCACAAACTCAGTCCGGCGAGGGTCAAGCAATGACTGCAAATATATTCGATTGATTTTATTTTGTTCAATCGTAGAGTCTAAAACATCAGAAGTCTTGTCAATGCCCAATTCATTAAGTATGGTATCAAGCTTATCAACAATGATACCATAAACCTTAGCATCGATACTATTGCTCGTAAGCATGTTGAAAGCTTTGACTGTGTGTTTCTGACCAATACGGTCAACACGGCCAATGCGTTGTTCAATTGCCATTGGGTTCCAAGGCAAATCATAATTCACGATGACATGGCAGAACTGCATGTTAAGAGACTCACCAGCAGCATCAGTAGAAATCATCACGTCAGCATGGTCTTTGAAAAAGCGAAGAGCATTTTGCCGTGCTTCCAACTCCATGCTGCCGTTGATTGTAGCGCAAACAAGCCCTTTTGCAGTCAGCTCTTTTTCTAGATACTGCTGTGTGGCTCTGAATTCCGTGAACACAAGCACCTTCATCTGCGGGTCGCCTTGCTCCATACGTTGTTCGGCAATGCATCGGATTAGAGCTTCAGCCTTAGCATCTTGCTCCTGCTCCATACAGATTTTTGCTTCTTCCACGAGATCCTGGAGTACTTCCTCTTCTTTCCGGCTATCAAGGCTGTATGCCACAGAATAGTCGGATGGTTGGAAATCCTCGAAGTCAGAGGTGTCATACTCAGGGTCATACTCTTCTACAGACTCATCCAAACCATTTTGCAGACGATACAAGCGAGTAGAGAGAGCCGAGTATATGGCTGCTGTACTGCTACTGGCAATCTTCTGTAACATAGTCATCACCAAAGCTAACGCCGTGTTACGGTTCATTTTAGCTTTGTTGAATGAAGTACGTACATACTCAGTAAGATGTTCGTACAATTGCAGTTGCAAATGATGACGTTCAGGCTCTAAAGGAATTAAGAGTTTGATAGTCTTACGTTCATTAAACAACTTTTGCCCATTGTAATCCACGGCAAAGCGTTTTTCAGAACGCATCACAAACGGCTCAATCTCTTTGATGCCAGGCATATCATCTCCCATAAAAGCATCTGCGTCGAGCAACTGAAGAACACGACGGAAGTGGTCACTCTTTCCTCTGTGTGGTGTCGCCGAAAGAAGTAATATGCGTGGAACAGCATTACTCAGCGTTTCTGCTAACTGATAACGGGACACTTGTGCTGTAGAGCCACCCATCTTGTGTGCCTCGTCTATGATTACCAAGTCAAAGTCAGCATTCACAACCGCCTCTATTCTGTACTTATTATAGGTGTCAATCTTCTCCTGGCTCCAGCCCTGCCGATGTTCCAATGGCTTCAGTGCATCGGTAGAGACAATGATTTGGTTATGCTGCCTCCAGAAATTCAACTCCTCTTCAGCTTCAATTTGTGAGAACATAGAAGCCATGGAGTTGATGAGTTGTGAATCATAGATATGGAACTGCTCCTTGAAGTGCTGTTGCATTTCACTTTGCCACTGCAGCATAGCCGACTTTGGAACGATAAGCAATGTGCGTTTGATTTCACCACGCAGCTTCAGTTCTTTCAGAGCCAGACCTGCCTCGATGGTCTTACCCATACCCACTTCATCGGCAAGAAGGAAGCGAGTTTGTGGAGCCTTCATCAGTTTCTCCAATATGAGAATCTGATGTGGCAGTGGAATCAGACTGCTTTCGTAAGGAGCCAATATGCGCTTCTGTGCAATTTCTTCTTTGATACGAGTCGCAAGGGCTATATAGCGAATGTGAGAAATATCCTGATGATGTTCGTCGTCGAAGACAATATCATCCCATAACACCTGTTGGAAGCTATTGTCTTCCACCAGGCGTATCCATGCTGTTCGTTTCCCGAACACCATCTTCTCGCCAATCAGCTCTATGTCCTTGCCTCTGTATCTCATCGTTTATGACCTCATCTGAGCAATGTCATAGTATTGCAGCAGCACCTCATCTTCAGTAAGGATGTTCTGCGGAATCTTATCACCGAGGAGTAGAATGGTAGCAAAGTCCTTATCTTTGAAGCATTGTTTGAAGCCTTCACGCATAGCCTCTACGCGCACTTCCTTGATGCGAGCACGCGGCTTCTGAGCCATTTCTTTGTAAAGATTGAATTCCTTCATCAGACTCTTGTGCTTCAGTTTCTCCAGATCAATCTGCTTCTCCAAGTCAGGCACATGCCAGTGTCCTGTCTCGTCCTCGATGAAGTTTTCTTCCAAAATGTCCTTCAGTTCTGGTAACACATCACCTTTACGCAAACCATTAACGGCTTGCATCCATTCCGGTGAGATTTCTTGATAAGTCTTCGGCTCTTTGAGTTGCAGTTTCAGCCATTCTATGCCATTGGCTTCATCGCTTACGATAAGGCCCATCGGCACAAATTCAGATGTATGCTTGCGTTTTTCCTCATACTCCGCTGCCTGTGGCGCCGTGAAGTACATGCCATCACGTTCAATGAAACGCTCACGAAGCCCAGCCTGAAACTCCTGTGCATCCATAGGGATTTGATAGCCATGCTGCACATAGTAGGAAATCAAACGATCATAGAGTATCTTCGGACTACGTTCAACTATTGTCGTTGTTGCATCATCTCTTTTTATGTGTATAGGTAAGTGCAACAAATGTTCACTTAAGAAACTCCACACACTTTCTTTATTAGAATTGCATGTCGATAAAGAATTAACCAAATCGTTAGATGGCTTGTAGCATGAAATGATAAGGTCTTGTCGAACAGCAGTGGTTGTAGTTATTGACCTAATACCTCCTTGTTTTTTATCAAGGGCTGCGACATTAGCTATAACAAATCCTGCAGAGGCGATAGCCATCTGAATTGAATTCCATACAGCAGAACTTGTATTGCTAAATTCAACAGTCATCCATTTCCCAGGCTTAAGCACTCTGTAGAATTCTTTAAAGCAGCAAACCATCATTTCTCTATAGAAGTTTGCCGATTTATTTTGACCAGAGTTTTCTATTGCTTCATGATGATTATTTGTCACTACTTTAAGCCAAGGCTCAGGTAGGAAGTTAAGCTCTGAATAATTAATGTTAGCACCAAATGGCGGGTCAACAAAAATATAATCTATCGAACTGTCTTTTAAAGTGAGGCAGTCTGCAGAACCTACATACTGTAAATTATCTTTCTTTTTAGGAAAGAATTCAGATGCTCTAACTAAAGCAGAGACTTTATCCGAAATTTGTTCGAGAACAGAGGTTTCAACTGGTGCATTTGGTACATATAATGTGCCTTTTAGATGTCCAGCATTCCAGCCACCTCCACCAAAAAAATAATTGCTGACATGAACTCGATTCATAACCGTAGAGCGATTTATCATTCCTGTAAAGATAAAGCGTAGTTTGTCTGCAATAGGTGATTTGTCAATCTTCGAGTATAAACGAGAAAGAACAAATAAGTTACGTTTAGTAAAAAATTGGTGAACATGAAAGATACTACGACTTCTTTTGGGCTGCTCTGTATTATAGCCCTCAGGTAGTTCATCTGTTGGATAAAAGTCAGTGATATCAATAGAATCAATTTTTCTCAGCACCTCTATATCATATTCATCAGGTTTTTTTTCAAACCTTTTAGTACCAATAGAGTAAGCTATTATTACAGGAACGCTTTTTACTCGCTCGATAGATTTATTTAATGCTTTGTCATAGACGGTCTCCATAGCAACATGTGAAGTTTTTTTTGTTTGACCAGCATGACAATGAGGGCATTCAAAATTATCCTTAATGCATTTATTATCATAATCCATTGATGCATCCCCAAAAACATATTCTTTTCCACAAGTTGGACATACAAATACATCACTCCAGACTACACAATTAATTTTTCCAATAGGATTGCCATGTTCGTCAGTCGTCTTGTAAACCCATGAACATTCTTCTTCAAGTTCATTTATTATGCGAGCAATCTCTTTTTTCAATAAATCGGGATTTAGCGGTGTATTGTAGCAAAATGACATATCAGCTGCATAAGGGGATAAGTCTCCGCAAATTGCGTGACGTACACCCCATATTGGAGAAGAATTATACAAATCTTTCCACTCCTTCAAAATTTTAGTAGCATAGACGGATTGGGAATCACCGCATGACTGAGCAGCAACACCAGTCATACCTGTCCCTGCGAACCCATCAAAAACCACATCTCCAGGTTGTGTATAATGGAGAATAAAGCGCATGATTGCGGGATGTGGAACTTTGGTGTGATAGGTGTGAGCTGTATAGACGGGATTACTTTTACCCTCACTCACATCACTTGCATACGGCTCCTTCACCTCAAAATCTGCCTTCCGCTTTCCTTCTGCTTCTAACTGTACCTTTTCCTTTTCCCATTCATCAATGAAATCGTTGAGCCAAGGATTAGGGCAAGCCGTATAATATGGAGGGTCAGAGAGGTTGATAATGTCATCATCCTCTCCAATTGGGAAACCTTCTATTTCCCGCAACTCAGGAAGTTTCTTCCGAAGTTCTTCACGGAAGTAAGCACGACGTGCATCATCGTTTTCAAACTCCATGCCTAAGCATGTAACCGGACCTTCCTGTTGGGAAAAGTTTCTATTCTCTGCTTGTCTCATCTCTTCAGGAGAGAAGAGGTCTTGCTGTATTTCGCTCATAGAAATATGCTTATTTTGCAAGTTTTACAATAATACGTGGGTTAGCCTTTCCCGAAGACATGCGTGTAACGAGGTCGTTAAAGGCATTCTTAGCTTCTTCAACAGACATGGCACGGGAGAAGCAATTAATCAGATCAGACTGCGTAATCTCTACCGCTGTCATTCCATGATAGAGGCTGCTGATGATAGACTTCAGCTGCGGAGCATACATCGCATCAAGTTGGATTTCGCCATTTTTGAAGCGAGTAACAATGCTCTGCTGTTCCGGGTCAAGAACCTCAATGCTATCAGCGATAGAAGGATCATCAAGGATTTCAAGGAAACTATTTACATACGAGTTGTAAATTTCCTTGATATCCTCAGCCAATTGGTTGATGTCCGGCAGAGCCTGAGCCTCCTTTGGATTGAATCCATGGAACGGTACACGACGGATGGCATCGATGGTAACCTGAGGATTAGCCATCTCTAGCAGACGCATGTGGCGTTCCCACTCGTCGAATCGAGTAGAAAGTACAAACGGAGCATCACAAACTATCTTGCTGATAGTGTAGTCTGTGTTACTCATAATGCGCATCTTCTGCTGAAGCTGAGCCTCATTGATATGAGAACGGCGGTATGTGTCGAGATAATACTTAGCATATTCATCGCGAAGAGCTTTGAATTGATTATTATACTCGGCATTTTTACGTTCATCAGCACTCATCAGGACATCCGGCAGGCGGTCCTTCAGTTGTCTCATCTTTTGTGCCAAGTCATCATTAGCATAAGGAATAGCCTGGTCAAGATATTGCACAGACTCGCGGAACTCTCCAATACTGATAAACAGTTTTTCCAATCTGTCCAATTCCTTTTGAGACTCCAAAGTGGGTTTAAGTTTCTCAGGAGTCCAAGTATCAGGAAGGTTCTTAATCCTGGCCTTTGAATTGTAGTTCAGCAATTGGTCACATAATCCCTTTAATGCAGTCATACGATTGCGCAAGTTAATGGCATCAGAATCCGATATAATCTCTATGCCCATCAAACTTACGCCACCAAATATCTTCGTTTCCATCTTCGCAGCCCGGCCAGCTATGTCCCGAGCAGCATCCATCAGCTGAGGAATGGAAGAAGGATTATCAAGCTGTTGGCTGAGGTCACGACCAACCAGCGACATAAAGAGCAACTTCAAAGTAGCAAAGTTATAACCTCTCGGTGCTCTAATGCAGCGGAAAGTGATATAATCACGATGGACGGTATTTTCTATTTCATAGATATTAGCAGCAGTTATCACTTTGCCACTACCCATTACCAGTTCCATTTCACCCATTGCTACAAGCGCAGCCATGACAACAAACTCATAGCAGTCCTCAATCTGGAAGTCATTACTCAGATAGAGGTCGCTGCCACGCCAGAAGAGATGCAGTATCTCTTCGCGGTTTACTACCTGTCCATCAGGCTTCTGATGCAAGATGTTAAGTAGGCTGATGGCAAATGGTGAAGCCTCGTAAACGAGACCACCATCCCACAGCCCAAGTCCAGCGAGAAGGTACTCACCTTCACGGTTGGATTCGGCAGGCTTGATAATTTTGCCTTTAGCAGCTTTTATACGACGGTCTAAATTACCCTTGCCAGTAGGCTCTGGGAAAAGGGTAAACTTAGGATAGTCCGGGTTCTCCTCATTGAAATGCCCTTCAAACACCTCAGATGCGACTCGGCCAACGGCATCTTCCTTAGAGTCTGCCTGTTGAACAGGGTAAGAGGACAAAGGATGTGTCTGTCCGCAGTATTGCACCTGAGTTTTCGAGTAAAACTCCTGGTCAAATAGATCACGCAGTTTCTCGAAGTATTTCTTGCGCAGAGACTCATAGAAACCCTTTTGTGCGCTATCAGCATTATTGCCAAGTGCAATTGCGCTTCCGTAATGAGCAATCAAATCTTTGATTTCATCGCTTAGGTCATCCATCAGGAAATATACTTCGTCAGGCTTATCGCTGAAGTGCTTGCCCGACGTGTCGAAGATAGGCGGGAAGTAGATATAGAAATGTTGCACGGGCTGGGTAGTAGGACGTTCATTGTCATAACCCATGAAGATGTATCCATCTCGTGTAACATTGTGTGACTTCCATTTGATAGCGTAAGGCCAAATTTTGAAGGAGCTACGATATACCTCATCTTCTATTGGCAGCGATTCCTGGAGGAACTGGTAGAAATACTCATCCTTGGTTCCTTCAGGCATATTGCCAGCATAGATGTTGACCATCTCCTCATAGTTGATGCCACCTTCTACGCAAAGGTGATACTCACCATTTTCCTTATTTTTGAAGAAATACTGACCAGCTGTGAACTCTTGGATGTTATGTGCAACACTCTCAATAAACATCAGCAGTTCATCAAAGCTTTCATAGATAGGATTGACATAGCAGAGGTCGTTGGTTAGCGTTTCTGCAGAAGCGCCATTTGTCTTTGAAAGATCCTGCTGCAGAATTTTCACAGCACAAGCATTCGCGATACGGCGAGCAAGTTCGATGCGGTTGCGACGTGCACCTGTGAAATTGTCGGTAATTTTGCTATTGATGGTCTGCATGATTTCCGAAACACGAGCCACATCAGGGTCAGTTTTCAGCGTGGCATTGCCATCCATATATTCCCAATAGCTATCATAGCAGATAAGCCCAGGCTGGTCATCAGGAATATCTTTATCAATAATTTCGCTAAACTTTGATGAAAGCGTCTTCATGATTTCGCGTTGGCTCTTTCCAGCCTTAATCAGTTCAAAGTTCTCAAAGTAAGAAGGGTGAACAGGGAACAATGTGATATAATCATCAATATGCCCATGCATGTGCGAGAAGTACTTTGTGAACTTCTCCAGGTGGTCACGGATGAGTTGTTTCTGCTGGTCATCCTTATTGAGCATACGCTTTTGGGCGATGTATTTCACATCCTCCTTTGTGATAGTCAACGGGCGGTAACGGTCGTTGACATGGAGCAGCATTTCACGAGCGAACTGGAATTCAGGCGCGTTGTATATCATCTCCTGTACGCCAAAAGCGATGCGGAACTTTGTCTGATTAGAAATTTGAGCCAATGCCTGTAGAACTTGAAGGTCACGATTCAACTTGTCTGCGCCACTTCGTCCCTTCAGATAAGCCAGCATCTCATCAATGACAAGCAGCAAACCTTTATCCGGATATTTCTCCTCAAAAGCAGCCATCATCTTCTGAAGCTTCACATCGTTGTTCTCAAACGAGGTGTCATTGGTAAGAGAATAATCAACTCCAAGACCCGCAAGGAACTTATCTATCTGGTAGCATATGATGCCCCAAAGCTCCTTCTCAGAGTTAATTTCAAAGCGAAGGACTTTATATTTTCCAGCTATTTTAGATAGGTTTTCCTTAGCCTGCTCATCTGTGACATATTGCAGGTATTTCTCATCTTCTGCAATCAGAGAGAACAATGACATGAGGTGAGATTTACCAGTACCATAGCTACCGACAATTTGAAGTCCGAAGAACTCTTTTGGCTCATGTCGGCCATTGACGATGATTTCCGTTTCTGTGAAATCAAGATTGCTACATATAAGAGGAATGTAGCTTTTACGGTATTGGTCAGAGAAGACAAAAGTTTCAACGAACTGCTGACGCTTCTTTTCGTCTTTCAGGTCGCCAAACCGGATAACCTCCGTAATAGGCTTGAAATGTATTAAATCACGATATTTCATGACGATATGTATTTTTTTATATTTCTAAGTATGATAAACCGGTTAAGTCAACTGAAAAATTGTCACCATCCTGGAGGAAATACAGGCGATTGTCTTTAATCTGAGCTTCAGAGCATATGATAATAGTCTTATTTGTAGAAGCATTATCAAGTGTAGCTTTAAGATTAAAGCCCAACTCAGGCTCAAATAAAATGCCTATATTCTCCAATGCGATATATTTTCCTAGGCTAGAATCAACTTGAGGAGATGAAAGTATATCAGCGAGAAAATCTTCAGCAGCATAAGCAACCATTTGGGAACGAAGATTCTCATCTTTCAATGCATTTGCCATAACCTTTCCAACATCGGTAAATATGAGGTCTTCAATATGCTCATGGCAAAAAACCAAGCGGTTGCGTGCTGCTTGGGCCAGATATTGTGCTATATGTTGTTTTTCTCCCATCTTCAAAACACAACTCCCCCAACAGTGTCTCTACAGGCGACCAAACCTTTTCAAACACTGCGGAGGAGTTGATGTATTTTAAGCCTTACGGCAATTGAGGTCTTTCGTAGAGCATGAGCGCATAGGATTGATTATACACTCATGTTTCGGTACAAAATTAAGTATAATTTTACGAAAACAAGAAATCGTAAAGGTAAATTCTATGCTAAAAACTATATTTTGCGTTCCGAAACCTATCAATTCCGTAACTTTCTTCTCGGAAATCCAAACAAAATGCTTAATTTTGTGTCATAATTACAGAAGAAAGCACATGTCAGGAATGAAAATATACAAAGGCGAGTTTGACAAACAGCTCGAACTCCTCTTGGCTCCGCAGATTAAGGCGGGCTTCCCCTCTCCAGCTCAGGACTATATGCGGGAGAGCCTTGACTTCAATAGGGACTTCATCAGGCATCCCGAAGCCACGTTCTACGGCAGAGTGGATGGCGACAGTATGGAAGATGCCGGAATCGACGACGGAGATATAGCAGTCATAGACCGCAGCCTTGAAGCCCAGGATGGCGACATCGTAGTGGGCTATGTGAATGGCGAGTTCACCATCAAGTTCTTAGACTTGAAGCACAAGACAGACGGCTACATCGAGCTGCGCCCAGCCAACAAGAAGTATGACCCCATCCGTGTAGAAGAGTATGACGAGTTCGAGGTTTGGGGCGTAGTAGTATGGACAATTAAAAACTGGAAAAGATGACGATGTTGAAGAAGATTATAAACCCGTGGTTGAGCTATCCCCAATATAAGTGCTTCGGATGCTCTCCGAACAACCCTTTCGGGCTGCACATGGAATTTTACGAAGACGGGGACGACATAGTCAGCACATGGCATCCGGAGAGCAATTATCAGGGCTGGGTGGACACGATACATGGTGGCATCCTAAGCACTTTGATTGACGAGACCTGCGGTTGGGTAGTGACCAGGAAACTGCAGACCAGCGGCTTCACAGTCCAACTGAATGTGAAGTTCCGCAAGGCAGTATCTACAACTGAGCCTGAGCTTACCATTCGTGCCCGAGTGACCAAGCAGGTGAGGAACCTCGCATACATAAATGCAGAAATCGTCAATTCCTCAGGAGAAGTCTGTAACGAAGGAGAAGCCGTTTATTTCCTGATGAACCAAGAAAAGGCTAAGGAAATGGGCTTCAGACCTTGTGAAGTAGAGTAGGAGTATGTACGGCATCGTTGACTGTGATAACTGCTATGTCTCGTGCGAAAGAGTCTTTCGCCCAGACCTAAACGGCAAGCCCGTCGTTGTGTTGAGCAACAATGACGGTTGTGTCGTAGCCCGCAGCAACGAAGCCAAGAAGATGGGCATCAAAGCCGGAACCCCATACTTCCAGCTTGCCCAACAATTTCCCAACGAGAAGATAGCCGTATTCTCCAGCAACTACGAGTTGTATGGAGAACTGACAGGCAGAATCGTGGAAATCATCAAGCAGGAAGCTCCTGCATATTTCCGTTACAGTATCGA
>JAEEGF012060184.1_pt1 | contig 19706 bp, 13 predicted proteins | sample 9134171 | NCBI WGS metagenome assembly JAEEGF01 (sample SAMN16246542, study PRJNA631951) | gut metagenome | biome: gut microbiome; feature: rumen; material: AP-attached | host: Bos | place: Iran: Karaj | collected 2018-10
CCTGGACGTCCCGATCGACTATGACAGCCTGATCAAGATCGGCGCCATGATGGGCTCTGGCGGTCTGATCGTCATGGACGAAGACAACTGCATGGTCGACATCGCGAAGTTCTTCCTGGAGTTCACGGTCGACGAGTCCTGCGGTAAGTGCGCACCCTGCCGTATCGGCACGAAGCGCATGCTGGAGTATCTGGAAAAGATCACGAGCGGCAAGGCCACGATGGAAGACCTCGGTAAGCTCGAGGAACTCTGCAACGCCGTCAAGAACAATTCCCTCTGCGCGCTCGGACAGACCGCTCCGAACCCGGTGCTTTCCACCATGCGTTTCTTCAAGGACGAGTACATCGCCCACATTCAGGAGAAGCGCTGCCCGGCCGGCGTCTGCAAGGCCCTGGTCGGCTATCACATCGACAAGGACAAATGCCGCGGCTGCACGATGTGCGCCCGCAACTGCCCGGTCAACGCGATCACCGGCACCGTCCGGAACCCGCACGAGATCGACGCCCAGAAGTGCATCAAGTGCGGCACCTGCATGGACGTCTGTAAGTTCGGCGCCGTCTACAAGGCATAAGGGAGGACGCGAAAATGGCACAGGTCAATTTAAAAATCAACGGCGTAAATGTCACGGTCCCGGAGGGCACGTCCGTTCTGGAAGCCGCGCACAGCGTCAATATCAACATTCCTACGCTCTGCTATCTGAAGGGCATTAACGAAGTCGGCGACTGCCGTATGTGCGTGGTCGAGGTCAAAGGCGCGAGAGCTCTGATGGCCTCCTGCGTCTATCCGGTTTCGGAAGGCATGGAAGTCTGGACCAACACGAAGAAGGTCCTGGACAGCCGCAAAGAGACGCTGCGTCTCATTCTCTCGAACCACGAGAAGAAGTGCCTCTCCTGCATCCGTTCCGAGAACTGCGAACTGCAGAAGCTCTCGAAGGATCTGGGCATCGAGGATGACAACTACTTCGAAGGCGAGAGGATCCATTACGATCTGGACAAGACTTCCGTCCACCTGATCCGCGACAACAACAAGTGCATCCTCTGCCGCCGCTGCATCGCAGCCTGCGAGGAAGTGCAGGGTATCGGCATTCTTGGTCCGAACGCCCGCGGCTTCAAGGCTCATGTCGGCTGCGCGTTTGATGTGGGTCTGGGTGAGACCGCCTGCGTCAACTGCGGACAGTGCATCGTCGTCTGCCCGACCGGCGCCCTTTACGAAAAGGACGATTCCGACAAGGTCGAGGAAGCTCTGGCAGATCCGGAGAAGTACGTCGTGGTCCAGACCGCTCCGTCGGTCCGCGCGACCATCGGTGAAGAGTTCGGTCTTCCGATCGGAACCGACTGCGAAGGCAAGCTTGCCGCAGCGCTCCGCCGCATCGGCTTCAAGCGCGTGTTCGACACCGACTTCGCCGCCGACCTCACAATCATGGAAGAGGCGAATGAATTTGTCGAGCGCCTGACCAAGGGCACCGGCCCGCTCCCGCTGATCACCTCCTGCTCGCCCGGCTGGGTCAAGTACTGCGAGACCTATCATCCGGAGTTTGTCGAGAATGTTTCTTCCTGCAAGAGCCCGCAGCAGATGTTCTCCGCCATGGCGAAGACCTACTACGCGAAGAAGATCGGCGTCGATCCGAAGAACATGTTCGTCGTTTCGATCATGCCCTGCACGGCCAAGAAGTTCGAGATCACGAGACCGTATCAATCTTCCTATGAAGGATGCCAGGATACCGACGTCGCGCTGACCACGAGAGAGCTTGCCCGCATGATCAAGCGTGCCGGCATCGACTTCGCCCGTCTTCCGAATGAGAACTTCGACGATCCGCTCGGCGAGTCCACCGGCGCGGCCGTCATCTTCGGCGCCACCGGCGGCGTCATGGAGGCTGCTCTCCGTACGGCTGTCGAATGGGTCACCGGCGAGTCTCTCGGCAACGTTGACTTCAAGGAAGTCCGCGGCATGGAAGGCATCAAGGAAGCGACCTACAACGTCGGCGGCACGGAAGTGAACGTCGCGGTGGCCTCCGGCCTCAAGAACGCCAACGAGCTCCTTGAGCGCGTGAAGAAAGGCGAGAAGCAGTATCACTTCATCGAGATCATGGGCTGCCCGGGCGGCTGCATCAACGGCGGCGGCCAGCCGATCGTTCCGTCCTATATCCGGAACTTCGAAGACTACCGCTCGATGCGTGCTTCTGCCCTCTACAAGAACGACGGCAAGAAGACCATCCGCAAGTCTCATGAGAACGAGTCGATCAAGAAGCTTTACAGCGAATTCCTCGGCGAGCCCGGCTCGGAGATCGCGCATCATCTCCTGCATACCAAGTATGTGGAGCGTCCGGTCAATCCGATTCTCGTGAACCACAGCAAGAACTAAGGCCAAGGCCTTATAGGAAAACCCCCGGGGCGACCAGTTCCCCCGGGGGTTTTTTCTGTGAGATCTCGGTTACACACGCTCTCCGTTGATGAAGACCGCCTCCACGCAGGTCGCGGACTCCAGCGGATCCCCCGCTGCGATCACGAAGTCGGCGTCCTTGCCGGCTTCGATGGAGCCGACCCGGTCCTCCACGCCGATATGCTTCGCCGCATTGATGGTAATGGCCCTAAGCGCTTCGAAGGGATCCATGCCCTCCTTTACGGCAAGCCCCGCGCAAAGCGGCAGATACTGTTCAGGGATGACGGGCGAGTCTGTGATGATCGATACACTGGCGCCTGCCCTCGACAGATCTCCTGCCGTTTTGAAAGACTTGTTTGTCAGTTCCACTTTCGTAGCGTGGGTGAGCGACGGGCCAACCGCACAGGGATAGCCCTCTTCCGCAAGGTCTTTCGCGATCAGCGAACCGTCCGTCACGTGGTCCAGTGTCAGGCGGACATTGAACTCTTTCGCGATGCGGATCGCCGTGAAAATGTCATCCGCCCTGTGCGCATGTGCTTTCAGCGGGATCTTCCGTTCCAGCACTGGGATCAAGGCCTCCATTTTCATGTCAAAGGCCGGACGCTTTGAGATGTCCTCTCCTGCCGCATCCTTCTTCGCCTTGTACTCCACCGCCTTAAACAGCATTTCCCGAAGCTTCGCCGCGACCGTCATACGGGCCGAGATGCATTTGTCCCGGTACACGCGCTTCGGGTTCTCGCCGAAGGCGCATTTCATCGCGACCGGGTCCCGGACGATCATTTTCTCCACCCGGTCTCCTGTGGTCTTGATGCAGGTAAATGTTCCCCCGAGAACGTTGGCGCTTCCGGGGCCCGTGCAGACCGTTGTCACGCCCGCCCTGGCAGCCATCAAAAAGGTGGGGTCCTGAGGATTGATCGAGTCGATCGCCCGAAGCTGCGGCGTGCAGCTATCGTTGTGCTCGTTGTAGTCCTTTCCTTCATAGCCGACCGCGTATCCGTCCAGACCGATGTGGCAATGCGCCTCCACAAAGCCGGGATATACACGGAATCCGGACGCGTCAAAGACTTCGCAGTCCTTGGATTTACGGATCCCTTCCGCGATCTTTGCGATCTTACCGTCCTCCACGAGGATGTCCGAGAGATAGCCCTCCGCGTTCACCGCGTCATGTACTTCACCATTTTTAATCAGTAGTTTCTTCGCCATCGGGATCTCCTTTCCTGATCTCTTCCGGGGTTTGAAAAAGGGGCCTCTGGATGATCCAGAGGCCCCTATGCATTGCATCAGCGGCCGGGTATAGGGTTACCGCTCGATTTCGTGAATGAAAATGCCTGAGAGAAGCTTGGGTTCGAACCAGGTGCTCTTGGGCGGCATGAGAAGTCCGGCGTCTGCGACACGGAACAGTTCTTCCATGGACGTGGGGAACATCGAGAACGCGACTGTCATGTCGAGCGAGACGCGTCGCTCCAGTTCGCCCAATCCGCGGATTCCGCCGATGAAATCGATGCGGGTGTCGGTCTTCGGATTGTGAATGCCGAGAACGGGCTCCAGGAGTCTGTCCTGCAGGACCGAAACATCCAGCGACTTGACGGGGTCAGAGCCATCCGGCGCATCCTTCACCTGAAGCTTATACCATTTCCCGCCGAGGAACATGCCGAACGTGCCCTTCTCCTCGGGACGGTACGGGGTCCCTTTCAGGGAGACCTCCGTCATGTCAAAGTCTTCCGAGATCCGCTCAAGGAAGGCCTCTTCCGTGTATCCGTTCAGATCCTTCACCACGCGGTTGTAATCATAGATCCGGAGCGCAGAGGCCGGAAACAGCACCGAAAGGAAACTGTTGAATTCTTCCGTTCCATTGTAGTCCGGATGAGCTTCGCGCCGTTTAAGGGCCACTTTTACGGCCGAGGCGGCGCGGTGGTGGCCGTCGGCGATGTAGGTGTGCGGAATGGCTGCGAAAGCCTCCGTAATGGCCTTGACAAGCGTTTCGTCATCGATGCGCCAGACCGTATGGCGGATTCCGTCTTCCTTTGTGAAATCATACAGCGGAACATTCTGAACGACCGGATTCAGAAGCCCCGCGACCCGCGCGTCGTCCCGGTAGGCCAGGAAAATGGGCCCGGTCTGGGCCGAGGTCTTGTCCACGTGGTTGATGCGGTCCAGCTCCTTCTCCGCACGCGTATTTTCATGCTTCAGGATGACATTGTTCACATAGTCGTCCACCGAGGAGCAAGCCACAAGTCCGGTCTGGGTGCGGCCGTCCATGGTCAGCGCGTACAGGTAAAAACAAGGCTTTTCCTCGCGGACAAAGATTCCTTTTTCGGTCCACTCGCGGATCATCTCGTCGGCTTTCGCATAGACACGCGGGTCGTAGGTGTCGACGTCGGGGGTGAACTGCGATTCCGCGCGGTCGATATTCAAAAACGAATAAGGACGGTTTTCGACAAAGTCCGCCGCTTCTTTTCTGCTGTACACGTCATAGGGGAGCGCCGCGACCTCAAAGGCATATTCCTGAGAAGGTCTGAGGGCCCGAAATGCTTTGATGACTGCCATGTCTTCTCCTTAGTTTGTCCAGGCTTCGCTCCAGTACTGCTGCTGATAGATGTCGGTGAAGCGGTACATCATACTGGCAGCTTCCTTGTCGACTTTTTCCCTGGCGATCTTCACTTCTCCGGAGACGGTGTATCTGTCGCCGATCATGTAAGTGTCTTCGTATGTGCCGTCGTAGGTGTAATAGTCCGCGACGAAATCGATCGTGTCGCCGTCCTGAAGCACGGGCTCTTTCGCGACCACTTCCACTTCCTCGTCCTTCGGATAGAAGTTCTCATAGCCGACGATCTGGCCCTGGGGATGCTCGTTGTCGAACACGACCATCAGGTTCACGAGGCACTCTTTGACTTTCTCTTTGTCTGCGAGCGAGCCGTCAGCGGCAAGTTCGCCCGCATTCAGGAGCGCCGGGATATGGCCGTGGATGGCCCAGTTCGTACCGTTGACCGTCTTGTAATCGAAGAAGTAGGCCACCGGATTGCCGTTGATGGAGATCCACTCGGGTACGTCCACCGGAAGCAGGTTGCCTTCTTCGTCGAAGGCAAACATATTGTCCAGGCCGAGGTCGATGAAGCCTTCGCCGTCGTCATAGTACATGGACAGGTCGAGCCTTGTCACCGTGCTCCAGTCTTCCTTCGTGAGCGGCATGTAGAGCTTGCCGTCCGAGGTCTCCTTGAAGTTCAGTTTGCCCTTGTCCAGATGGTGCTCGAAAATGTACTGGGCCGCTTCCTCGTTGGTCATGGAACGCTCCGTGAGGAATTCCACATTTCTGCCTGACAGGCCTGAAATGAGGCTTCCGAGGCCGCTCAGTGAGGAAGACGATCCGCCCGAAGAGGAACCCAGAAGGCTTCCCAGGAGGCTTCCCACTGCGGAGGAGCTGCTCGTGGACTGGGAACTCTGGCTGGATCCGCCGCCGAGAAGCGACAGAAGCGATCCGCCGTAACCGGAGCTCGTCGTGCCGCCGGTGACGGCCTGTCCGGAGACCGCAAGCTGCGCGAAGCTCTTGATGCACTTCGAATAGCTCTGGTCCATGCCGATCTTGTTGAAGGTCTTGACCGCGGCGTCCACATAGGAGGCGGAACGATACGGGAAGTAGATCGACACGCCGTAGCAGTTCGTCATGTCTCTGGAAGTCACATTGTACTTGATGGCGCCAAGAAGCGCGTCTGTCAGTTTCTTCGCGGAGTCCGTTCCGAGGTTCTTCGCGAAATGGACCAGGTCGATCTGATCGATCCTGGAGGAGGCCGCAAACTCACGGCTCTGGCCGCGGGCCTGGGAAACCTTGGAATAGTCTTTTGCGGAGAGCATCGAAGAAATGTCGTTCGAGAAAGCCTTCAGCGCGGACGGGACCGTCGCGGCAAATTCCGCAACGTCGATGACCGAAAGCGTCGTGGACTGTCCTCTTGCGCTGGTCGCGCACTCCGAAACGAAGGTGTCGCAAATGATCTTGCCGAGCTTCGGCGTGGAGATGGAGGTGTCCTTTCCGAGAGCGGTCAGCCAGTCGGTATAGTACCAGCCAACGCCGGGCTCCGATTCCTCGGAGGCGATCATGTAGTCGGCATAGTCGTCCAGCATGAGCGCGGTCTCCGCGGTGGCCATCAGGCAGGCATCGAAACCGACAAAGTCAAATTTGACGCCGCCGTCTTTGAGCGCCTGGGAGATCTCCGCGAGATCCATCGCGCCGGAGGATTTGTATTTTTCGTCATAGCCGTAGCCCTGGACAGATCCGCCGCCGTGGTCCCAGAGGATCAGGTCATAGCGGTTGGCCGGGAAGTTCTGCGCCGCGTAGCGGATGAACTCCGTAAGCGTCTCCGGCTTGACCATCGCCTTCGCGCCGACATTGTCCTCGAGCATGTTGACCTTGCCGCCCTTGAGCTGGAAAATCATGTTGGTCGAATTGGAGATGAAGCTCTGTCTCCAGCCCTTGCAGCCGCCCGAATAGACGATAATGTTGACGTTATCGCCGTAGGTGGCCTTCGCCATCTCCATCAGGTCATTGGAGGCCATGCCGTGCTGAGACTCCAGATCCGTACCGCACATGAACACCATCAGTGTTACAGTGTCCTTGCCGTTTCCTTTGATCTTGGTGTATTTGGCGCGGGCTTCCTTGACGGTATCTTCGACCAGGCTGCCGGTGTTGTTGTCACTTCCCCAGCTGGAAGAAGAAGTCGTATTGGCAGTCGCGTCGTCGAGCGTAAGGCCATAGGAGCCGGTGCCCGATCCGCCCAGCATGTTGGACACGCCAAGGTTTCCGAGAACGGAAGTCAGCGCGTTTCCGGCTACTGCCGTTCCGGTGTTTCCGGAAACGGCCGGTGCGCTGGGTGCGCATCTCTTCCACAGGAAGACGCCGAGGATGATCACGCCAACGATGATCAGGATCGTTTTAAAATTGAACTTCGACTTGCCGGAAGAGTTCGAAGACCCCGAGGAAATGGTGTGCGTGGATCCTGAAGAACCCGAAGAGCCCGACGAATCCGAGGCGTCCAGTCCTCCGCCGAAAAGCCCGGACAGAATGCTCTGGCCGCCAGAGCCGGAGCCGGAGGAATGCGAGGAGCTCGAGGAACCCGACGAGCCTGAAGAGCCGCCAAGGAGGCCGCCGAGCAGATTGCCCGCGGCGTTTCCAAGACCCGACGAACCCGAATTGGAAGAACCCGAGGAACCGCCGCCGAGAAGATTCCCGATGACGTTCCCGGCAAGATTTCCGGAGTTTGAAGAACTCGAGGAACCCGAAGAGCTGCCGCCTGTGAGAAGGTCAGTCAGGATCCCTTTGTCCTGGTCTTTGCCGGAAGGCTTCTTGGCGTCCCCTCTCGGGCCCTGTCCGACCGGACCGGTGCCCAGACCGTCACCGCGGCGCCCGAATTTCTTCTTCTCGCCGCCTGACTGGCTCGTCTGTCCGCTGCCGCTTGTTTTCTTCTGTGCCATAGTCTACTCCTTACCCGATCAGTGCTTTGTGATACACTTTCTTACCCTTGCGGATCATGACGCCGGTCTGAAGTTCTTCCTTCGTGACCGTGCGGGAAATGTCCGCCACTTTTTCGCCATTGAGCTGGATGCCGCCCTGCTCGATGAGCCGGCGCGCTTCGCCCGATCCGGCCACCAGGCCGCATTTCTTGAGAAGATCGATCACACCCAGACCATTTTCCGGGATCTCGGATGCCGCGATCTCCGTCGAAGGCATGTTCGCGTCGTCACCGCCGCCCGCAAAAAGCGCATGGGAAGCGTCGCGGGCCTTCACGGCCTCTTCCTCTCCGTGCACAAGCTTCGTGAGTTCGAAAGCCAGGATCTCCTTCTTCTCGTTGATTCTGCTCGCGTCCCACTGGTCCATTGCCCGGATGTCTTCGAGGGAAATGAAGGTCAGCATGCGGATGCACTTCATGACGTCGTCGTCGCTCACGTTCCGCCAGTACTGGAAGAACTCGAAAGGCGTCGTCTTGTTGGGGTCAAGCCACACCGCGCCTCTCGCCGTCTTGCCCATCTTCTTGCCCTCGGAATTGAGAAGCAGCGTGATGGTCATCGCGTAGGCGTCCTCGCCAAGCTTTCTGCGAATGAGTTCGGTGCCCGCCAGCATGTTGGACCACTGGTCGTCTCCGCCGAACTCCATGTTGCAGCCGTACTTCTGGTGCAGATAATAGAAGTCATAGGCCTGCATGATCATATAGTTGAACTCGAAGAACGAAAGTCCGCGCTCCATGCGCTGCTTGTAGCACTCGGCCCGAAGCATGTTGTTCACGGAGAAATGCGTGCCGACTTCACGGAGCATTTCCACGTACTTGAGGTCCAGAAGCCAGTCCGCGTTGTTCACGGCGATGGCCTTGTCCTCCCCGAAGTCGATGAAGCGGGAAATCTGCTTCTTGAAGCACTCGATGTTGTGCTCGATCGTCTCGCGGGTCATCATGCTTCTCATATCGGTGCGTCCGGAAGGATCTCCGATCATGCCGGTGCCGCCGCCCAGAAGGACGATCGGCTTGTTTCCGGCCATCTGAAGCCGCTTCATCAGACAGAGCGCCATGAAATGGCCGACATGCAGCGAATCCGCGGTCGGATCGAAGCCGATGTAGAATCTGGCGCCTCCGTTGTTGATGAGTTCCCGGATCTCTTTCTTGTCTGTTACCTGCGCGATCAGACCGCGCTCTTCCAGTTCTTCGTAAATACCCATTTGTGTCCTCTTTACTATGTTACGTCATAAGCGCGGATCGCTCCGCGTGATCTGTTACAGTCTCGCGACGCCGGTCTTTCTGGCTGCTTCCGAAACCGCCTTGGCAACGGTCGGCGCAATGCGCGGATCAAAGGCCTTCGGCAGAATATAGTCCGCGTTCAGCTCTTCGTCGGAGATGAGGCTCGCGATCGCATAAGAAGCGGCAACGCACATCTCGTCGTTGATGTCGGCCGCTCTCACGTCCAGCGCGCCGCGGAAGATGCCCGGGAACGCAAGCACGTTGTTGATCTGGTTCGGGAAGTCCGAACGGCCGGTGCCGACGACCGCCGCGCCCGCTGCCCTGGCAACGTCCGGCATGATCTCGGGGGTCGGATTCGCGCAGGCGAAAATGATCGGCTTTTCGGCCATGGTCTTCACCATTTCCGGAGAGAGCGTGTTCGGAGCAGAGACGCCGATGAAGACGTCCGCGCCTTTGACAACGTCCGCAAGCGTACCCTTTTCCATCTTGCGGTTCGTGATCTTCGCCATCTCTTCCTTGACCGGGTTCAGACCTTCGCGGCCTTCATAGATCGCGCCCTTGCGGTCCGTCATGACGACGTTCTGAAGTCCCATGGAGCACAGAAGCTTGATGATGGCGATGCCGGCTGCGCCTGCGCCGCTGGTCACGACCTTGATGTCGTGGATGTCTTTGCCGACGACCTTCAGCGCGTTCAGAAGCGCTGCCAACGTGACGACGGCCGTGCCGTGCTGGTCATCGTGGAAGATCGGGATGTCGGAGATCTTCTTCAGCTTCTCTTCGATCTCAAAGCAGCGCGGAGCGGAAATATCTTCGAGGTTCACGCCGCCGAACGATCCCAGAAGGAGGGAAACGGTATGGACAAATTCGTCGGGATCCTTGGTCCTGACGCAGAGCGGGAAAGCATCCACGTCCGCGAAGGACTTGAAAAGCACACATTTGCCTTCCATGACCGGCATGCCGGCTTCGGGGCCGATGTCGCCTAAGCCCAGAACGGCCGTACCGTCGGTGATGACGGCGACCAGGTTCCAGCGCCTTGTCAGCTCATAGGATTTATTGATGTCTTTCTGAATCTCAAGACACGGTTCGGCAACACCCGGGGTATACGCCAGCGAGAGGGCTTTGCTGTCCTTGACCGGCGCGGCCGATTCCACGCGGATCTTGCCCTTCCACTCATAGTGCTTTTCGAGAGATTCCTGTCTGATGTCCATCTTGTTGACCTCCTAAGTCTTAATGCTTTTGCATATGTGCTTTGATGTCCGCGATCGCGGCCTTGTAAAAGCTTTTGAAAATCTCCGAATTCTGACGGAGGTATTCGTACTGGACTTCGTCCTCTGCCGCATGAGCCGGCTTCGGGATCATGGAAAAGCCCAGACTCCGGGGCACCGCCCCGTAAAGTTTCATGAGTTCGATCTTGGCGTCGTATTCACGGTCGGTGCGCGGCTCGTAGAAGAACACCCGCCTGCGCTTTTTCTCCATGTTCTTCCGGTTTAAAAGCCACCAGAGATCCATTTCCGCAAAGTCGAAGCCCTGCCCTAAAATGTACACGTCGGCATCCAGGAAAACGTCCAGCCAGCTCTCCTTTTCGGCAAGCCTTGGCTCGTCCGCGCCGCGTTCCATTTCCCGCCAGCGGCAGAAGTTCACAAAACGGTTCAGGAGCGCTCCGTACTGGTAATGGTCCAGGATCATGCTCGAGGGTTTCCGGGCCTCTCCGTGGATGTGCCAGATCCGGTTCGTGACCTCTCCCGTCTTCACCTCGTGGAAGCTGTGGAGAAGGTATTTGCGGTCGATGAAGCCCGTCGTGGACTTCATAAGCTTCACAAGGTCTTTGTCCTCCGCCTCTTCGATCCCCAGCGCGGCCTCTTCCAGTTCGTAGCTGTAATTGGTCGTCAGGATCTCGTCGAAGCCCAGCGAGAGGAGTTCCTGAAGCGCCGTCCTGAGTTCCTCCGTGTCTACTCTTCCGTAGAGTTCGCTACGCCTCCTCCGGAGCACTTCCAGCGCATGGTTCCCGGTACGGAGCACCACTTCGAGAGACAACGGCACCGTGATCGTGTCGGGCACGTTCTGATCCGTGCCGTCCGTGATCAGGTTCTTCCAGGAGACCGAGTGGCTTCCGTAGGCCAGATTCAGTCCGTTTCCGAGAATGAGGATCCTCGGGATGCCATTAACCGTCGAGTTCATCATCATTGTCATCCGGCGAGCCGTGCTCCTGTTCGTAGTCGATGGCCCGTCTGAACTGTGTCTCGTAGAGATTCCGGTAGATACCGTTCATCTTAAGCAGTTCATCGTGCGTGCCCTGTTCCTTGATGACGCCGTCGGAGATCACCAGGATCTGATCGGCTTTCAGGATCGTCGAAAGCCGGTGGGCGATGACGATCGAGGTTCTGCCGGCCATCACCGCGTCCAGCGCGTCCTGGATGGCGCTCTCTGAAATGGAATCGAGCGCACTCGTGGCCTCGTCGAGGATCAGGATCTTCGGGTTCTTCAGTATGACCCGGGCGATCGAAAGCCTCTGCTTCTCTCCGCCGGAAAGCTTCAGGCCGCGGTTTCCGACCTCGGTCTCGTAACCCTTTTCCTGAGAGAGGATGAAGTTGTGAATGTTCGCGATCTTGCAGGCTTCGATCAGCTCCTCTTCTGTCGCGTCGTCTTTCGCGTACAGAAGGTTTTCACGAATCGTCCCGTTGAACAGGTAGGTTTCCTGCGTGACCAGGCCGATGTTCTGTCTGAGCCAGGTCAGATCGATGTCCCGCACGTCCACGCCTGCCACGGTGACGCTTCCGGAGTCCACGTCATACAGCCTCGGAAGGAGGTTCACGATGGTGGATTTTCCGGATCCGGAGGGGCCGACGATGGCGAACATCTGGCCGCCCGGCACCTTGAAGTTCACGTCCTTAAGGATCTGGACGCCCGGGTTATAGGAGAACGCCACGTGCTCGTAGGCCACGGGCTCATCCTGCATATCGGGCTTTAAGCCGTTCTCGGGAGACTTGATGGTGACCTCCCGGTCAAAGTAATCGAAGATCCGCTCGAAAAGCGCCAGGCTTCTGGTGAAGTCCACACCGATGTTGAGAAGCGATTCCACCGGCCGGTACAGACGGTTTACCAAAGAGACCATCGTGGTCACGGTACCGACCGTCAGCGCCGCGTCAAAGTTCTTCATGATGAAGAGTCCGCCGGCGAAGTAGATGAGAAGCGGTCCGAGCTGGGTGAACATGCCCATGGCGGCCATGAAGATCTTGCCGCTTCTGGATTCCTTCAGCGCGAGTTCCGTCGCTTCCGAATTGACCTTTTCAAACTTCTCGTATTCCTTCTCCTCGCGGGTGAAGATCTTGACGAGCATGGAGCCGGAAACCGACAGCGTTTCGGTCAGGATCTGGTTCATTTCGTCGTGCTTCTCCTGCGATTTCTGAAGGAGGGCAAAGCGCGTCTTGCCGGCGGAGCGCGTCGGCAGAATGAGGAGCGGGATCACGACGATGCCGACCAGCGCGAGAAGCGGGCTCAGCGTAAACATCGCGACCAGTGTCGTCACGACTGTGGCGATGTTGGACACGATCGAGGAAAGCGTTCCGGAGATCACGGAGCTGACGCCCGAGATGTCCGTGTTCATGCGGGTAATGATATCGCCCTGCTTCTCGGTCGTGTAGAACGCGTGCGGCATGGCCTGCAGATGTCTGTACATCTGGTTCTTCATGTCGTAAATGATCCGCTGCGAGATCCAGCCGTTCAGATAGCTCACCAGGATCGAAACGATCTGGCTCGCCATCAGCGCGCCGAAAGCCGCAAGAAGAAGCCAGATGAGCTTCGTGATCGACTTGTCAAGACCCGTCATCTCGTTCACGATCCAGCCTGTCACGATGGACGGGAACAGGCCGATCACGGCTGAGACAAGGATCAGGACAAAGCCCAGAAGGAACTGGGGCCAGTAGGGCTTCAGGTAGGACAGGATCCTCCTAAGGAGGGCCCACGTCACCTTCGGCATATGCTGTTTTTCTTCCTCAGTCAGGAAGCCTCTCGGACTCCTGAAATTTGATCCGCCAGGCATCTTGTACTTCCTTTCCTTAGCGGGATCCGACCCCATTTCCGAAAATGGCTCCGCCGCCGGGCTTCTTTCCGCAAACGGGCATAATACGACAAATTTCAGTATATCACAGGGCCTTGAATTGTCAACAAAATAAGGGGCCGGAGGCCCCTTTGCAAAAAGATGCGGCGCCGGTCTTCGACCAGTGCCGCGCGAAATGCCGCATGATAATCAGATGTTCATTTTGATCCACTTTTTCCCGCGCATGCGGATGGTGGTGATGACCGTCCTCGAGAAGTGATCGGCGATGAGTCCGAACCAGACGCCCATGATGCCGGTAAAGGCCCAGTCGAGGGCGATGCCGCAGACATAACCGACGACATTCCGGATGACCAGCACGCAGGTAACGCCGACCAGCGCGGAGAACATCGTGTCTCCGGCGCCGTGCAGGCAGCCCATGCCGATGATGGACTGCATGGTGAAGAACACCAGAATGGCCGCCAGGTACATAAGGCCCATGCCGATCTCGATGACGTTCGTTTCGGTCTCCTTGAAGTAGATCAGAAGAATGTTCTTCCCAAGGAAAATGAATACGAGGCTGACGACCACGGAGAAAATGATGCCGATGGTCCGGGTGACCGTGATATGACCCCTGGCCTTTTCGAAATCGTGCTGCCCGAAGGCACGGCCGATCAGCGCGACCAGGGCGCCCTGAAGGCCATTTCCCGTAGCGGTTACAAGGCCCGCGACGTTCATGACAGCCTGGTGCGCGGCCAGTTCGTCCGTGCCGAGGCGGGCGATCATCATGACCGTGAGCAGGAATCCCGCACGGGTCAGCGACTGCTCGATGAGGCTTCCGACCATGAGCTGGAGGATCCGCTTCAGCGTACTGAACGCGGGCTTGATCCGGTTCCGGATAATGAATGGCAGACTCAGGAAATTGTCCTTCTTGAGAAGAGACAGGACGCCGACTGTCGCGGAGGTGAAGAGCCCGATCGCGGAGGCGAGCGCCGCGCCGAAGATCTCGAGGCGCGGGAAGCCCAGATGACCTTCGATCAGAAGATAGTTGAAGGTCACGTTGACCAGTGAAGAAACGATGTGGACGACCAGAGAGATCTTGGTCTTTCCGGCGCCGCGCTGCGCGGCGCAGATGCCGGTCTGAAGCGTCGTGAGGCAGGTCGCGACGGCAAATGTTCTGAGATAAGTCACCGCATACTGATGCGTATCTGCATTGGAGCCGCAGAAACGGACGATCTCATGTGCGAAGATGAAGAACAGGAGGCTGATGACCGCGCTGACGGCGAGGTTGAAAGTGAGCGCGGTGACAAGGATACGGTTCGCAGCCTCCTTGTTGTTCTCGCCTCTCCGGCGGGCAACCATGGCGGCCAGCGCGATATTTCCTGCAGTGGTGGGGATCAACCGGATGAACATGGCCTGGTTCGTCAGACCGATGGCGGCAACGGCCGCCTTTCCGAGGCCTGCGACCATGACCGAGTCGATCATGGAAATGAGCTGAAGGAAAACAAATTCAAGAACGGACGGCCACGCCATCGAAAGCGTGTCTGTAACGACTTGTTTTGTGACGCCTTTAAACAGTTTGGACCTCATACGGCAGCCCTCCCTTTCGGGTCCCGGAGCTTTCCAACGAGCGAAGAAAGCAAAACACACGGCGTTCCTTATATTTTACTCCCCGGGGCTTGTAAAGTCAACGCGGTCAAACGCCTCAAATGAACGGAAAAACGGCCTTTCCAGGCCGTTTTCTTTCGGTTAATTCGTTCATTCCAAGGCTTTCAGTTCTTCCAGAAGTTCCTTTCCGGCCCGGATGATCTCTTCTGCGACACCTTTTTTGTACTTCGATGAGCGGGCTTCATAGCCGCCTTCGTCAAAGGCGCTCTTCATTGGAAAATACCCTTGTGCGCCGTTTGTAAGGCAGCATGGCAGAATCAGAGACCAGCCCTCTGTGTCCTTGATCTGACGTCCGATGTCGGTGAAGGGTTCTCCGGGAATGCCCACAAAGGCAACCGGCCCCAGGCGAAGTCCAGTCAGTTCCAGATCAAAATGATCCGGTCCGTTTTCCAGACGGACCATGCGGGAGGCTTCGGCAATGACCGTCGTGAGTTCCATGGCCGTATAGGGGATCTCCTCATCGCGGCCGGCTTCATGAAGTTCTTTATAAAGATGCGCACGCGGCAGGTCCTTCGGATCCGGGACGTTCGCCGGCACGCTGAGCGTTTTCTTCCGGATGCCAAGCCGCCTGACATCCACGTATTCAACCTTATCGTAAACCTGCAGGATCGATCCGGCAAGGGCGCGCCCCACGAACCGGGCCATCCCGGGGCTCTTCATCTCATTGTCGAAACTGATCTCGGTATCATTCATGTCCCCGCCGGACGGAAAAACATGCGTACTTCCGACGTCGCCTTCGGCGCCGACGAGGCACATACAGCGCACGCCGTCCAGCGCTTTTGCGACTGTTCTCCGTGTCCAGCCTGGCCAGTCCGCGGAGATCCGGTCATGATTGGTCGTATCCGCATGCAGACCATAGTTCAGAATGACGACAGGGTCCTCTCCTTCGATGTCAAAGCGCAGAATGTTCACGCGCTGATCCGGCGTTCCGATCGGATGATCGATGTTCGGATCATTGACGGGCGGACAGGTCCAGGTGCTTCCGTCCTTCATTTTATACCGGCGGATGTAAGCCACGCGATCCGGCGCCTCTCCGCAGGCGAAGCCCATCCGTGCAGGTTTCATGTCCTGAACCGCCAGGGCCGCGAGATCCCGGAGCCGTCTTCCGAGAAAAGTCACATACTCCCCGATCAGGCGTTCGTCCACCGGAAAAGACCCGGTCACACGGAGCATGGGGCCGGTGTGCGTATGCGTCGCCGTGAGGAAGATATGGTCCTCGGGAATGCCCGCCGCCGAAGCCATTTCCCGGCGGAAGCGTTCGCTTAAGGAGCGTTCGATGCCGGAAATGTCCACGCTCACCAGGAGTACGGTCTCAGAGCCCAGAGACAACGCCAGGGCGCCGGCCTCCAGGTCGTCGAGTATCGAACTCGCGTAACGCGGCACATAATAGCCGGCAACACCAATCCCAAGCATGGGATTGGTGTTGACTCTGGCAAAATGTGCTCTCAACAGGTTCATTTCAGGAATTCCGGTCAGTAGCCGACCTTCTCCTGGCAGTCGAACGGCGCTGCCAGTTCTTCGGAAATATAGACCTGGGTCTTCATGGTCTGGAGCATGGAACTCGGAACCAGCGGAGTCACCGGTCCGTGGGTCACAAGACGCGAGGTCATGCGCTGCCACGACGAGAAGGTGTTGTTCGTGAGAAGGGCGTGCACTTCGATGCGCTCCTTCGCGCGCTTCACGTCGATGGGTCCGATGGTGGCGGCTCTCGGCGGGACGCTCGTCACATAGCCGGACTGGCCGAAGGTCCCGTTCAGGGAGTTCTGCGCAACAGTCAGAGGATGCAGCGTCACCAGACGTGCCTTCAGGTTCAGCCACTCATCGATGTCGTCGCGGACAAAGTCCGGAACCGGGTCGATGAAGGCCACGTGGCCGGTCCATCCGGGCGAGGTGGAGATGATGTCCGCTCCGCCGCCGGAGACCTCTTCGATGATGTCCGAATAGGAATCGATGTTCTGGTTGGTCGGATAATGCACATTCTCAAAGGGCATCCGGAGATCTTCGTCGATCTGTTTCCAGAAATACTTGATCATGGAATGCACAAAGCCCGCCTCATAGGTGATCGGCGCGATGTTGCCCTCGTCGTCCGCCCACTCATCCTCTGCGAAAATGTGGAGATTATGGCAATCCACGCGGAAATAGTTGATGAGCTGCGTGAGCGGAATGTAGGTCTCGGGTTCCGGATTTCCCAGGATCATGGTGAACTTCCTGCCCTCTTCGCTTGCCGCCTTCAGGCGCGCAAACAGTGTCGCGATGAGCACCGGATGCGGATTCATCATGACCTTGACCTTGAACTCGGGATGCTGCCAGGGCTCATGCACCTCCAGCTCCTTCCCGCTCATTTTCCGTACGCGCTCGCAGACTTCACGATCCTTGAAGGGCACGTAATCCCCGCTCTTGAAGAAAAACTTTGTCGACGGATCCGTAATGATCTCACTCATTTCAGCACCTCTCCCTCAAAAATGACTTTCTGAACGTTTACCTTATAGTCACAGACGACGAGATCCGCCCGTTTCCCGACGGCGATCTCTCCGCGGTCTGTCAGACCCAATGCCTTCGCGGGGTTATAGGACGCGCAGTTGAACACGTCCACGATCGAAGCCCCCGTGTGCTTCATGTAGTTTCTGCAGGCGATGTCGAGCGTGAGCCTCGAGCCCGCGATCTCTCCGGTATCATCGAAGTTGATGTCCGTCACGCCTTCATATTCCTTCGGTATCGCCCCGAAAGCCACATAAGCGTCCGAGATCAGAATGATGCGGTCTGTGCCTTTGATCCGGCGGACCAGACGGAGCATGTAAGGATCGACATGGACGCCCAGACTGTCCACGATCTGTTCCGCGTAGATCTCACGGTGATAATTCACGCATTCGTCCACGCAGACGCCACGCACCTCCGGATCGGGTTTGGGGCGGTTTCCGGTCGCATTGGTATGATGCGTGCCGATGCAGAGCCCGTAAGGCATCAGTGCCTCGATCTCTTCCGGCGACGCCTCTGAATGCGCGACCGCAAAACGGATACCGGGAATCGCCGCTTTGACGTCCTTCACGAAATCTTCGATGTGCGGACGTTCCGGCGCGACGCACCAGACCTTCGCATAGTTCCCTGCCGCGTCGATGATCGGCTGGTAGTCTTCCTTCCGGATCGGCCCTTTCCACGGATTGTTGTCCTTGTCACAGCCGAACTTCGGGTTGAGGTACGGAGCCTCCATGTAAAAGCCAATCAGGTTCCGGCAGCCCGGATCTTCCTGAATTGCCTTCTTGACGACCGAGATCTCCCGGAGAAGTTCTTTCTGGTCCTGCCCGAAATACAAAGCCGCGCAGACGGAAGTCGTACCGTGGGACAATGTGTAACCTGCCGCCCCGGCCGGATCTTCATAGAACCAGATATTGTTCGCCGCGTGCGTGTGGATGTCCACAAAGCCGGGTGCCACATATTGGCCTCCGGCGTCCAGGATCTCCGCCCCCTCGGGCACGGGGACCGTACGCATCTCGCCAAAACATTTGATCTTCCCGTCTTCGATGAGGATCACGCCGTCCGGGATCAGATGATCGTGTAAGACCAGTTCCGCATTGATGATTGCAAGCATGGCTCTCACCCCTTCACGCCGCCGGCTGTCAATCCGCCGGTCATATAGCGTTCAATAAACCGGAAGAACAAGAGGATCGGCGCGGTCGCCATCAGGGAGATCGCGAACACGTACCACCATTCCGTACCGGTATAGCCGAAGAAAGCGCGGATGCCGAGGTTGATCGATTTCAGGTCTGTCGCACCGATCAGGATCAAGGACATCATGTAGTCGTTCCAGCCTGCGATGAAGACAAAGATCGCGGCAGTAACGATGCCTGGCGCCGCCAAAGGCAGCACGATCCGGACCATGGCCTGTACCCTTCCGCATCCGTCGATGAGCGCCGCCTCCTCAAGTTCCATCGAAATGGTCTCAAAGAAGCCTCTGAGAAGCCAGATGGAGAAGGCCAGATTGAAGGCCGCCACCAGGAAAATGATGCCCACGAGCGAATTGGTCAGGTGGTAGAAGGACATGATCTTATAGATGCCGACCATCATGACCACAGGCGAGAACATCTGCGTCATGATGACGATCGCCATCATGGTCTTTTTCCCGGGGAAGCGCATGCGCGCCATGGCATAGGCTGCCGGAACGGCACAGACGATGTCCAGCACGGTGGACCCGATGGCAATGATCGCGGAGTTCCGGAAATAGACCGCCAGAGGCACCGCCTTCCAGACGTCTATATAGTTACTGAAACGCCATACCTTCGGAAGGAGCGTGGCCGGAATGCGGTAGATTTCGTCCAGGTTTTTGAAAGACCCGACGAACATGACGAAGTACGGGAATACGATAAACAGCGAAAACAGGAGAGCATAAACGCGGACGAAAATCTGCCATACGCCCATCTTTTTTCTGCGACGCATTTTCATCTTCAGTTCTCCTCTTTCATCAATAGTCTCATGTATAGTATCGAGAACACCGTGAGCACGGCGAAGCTGACCAGGGACAGCGCGGCCGATGCTCCGTATTTGTGGTCTTTGAATGCCAGGAAGTACAGATATGTCGTGATCGTGTGGGTGAGACGCGCAGGCGCGCCGTTCGTGATCGTGTCGATGATCGCAAAGGAATTGAAGACGTAGATCACGTTCAGAACGATCGTGACGTTGATGGACGGCCTTAAGAGCGGGATCGTCACACGGAACAGTTTCGTCCACCAGCCTGCGCCGTCGATCTCCGCCGCTTCATACAGATCTTCCGGAATGCTCTGCAGTCCGGACAGCAGCGTAAACGCCATGAACGGGATCGTCACGACAATACCGACGACGATCATCCAGAACATCGCGGACTGGGGCGTCCCGAGGAAATTGATCTCCTCCTTGATCAGGCCAAGATGCAGAAGGAT